>Ga0210377_10000438_pt1 | contig 40076 bp, 34 predicted proteins | sample PLM4_65_b1redo_FD_155480 | JGI IMG/M metagenome (GOLD analysis project Ga0210377, IMG submission 155480) | Groundwater sediment microbial communities from an aquifer in East River, Colorado, USA - PLM4_65_b1 redo | ecosystem: Environmental > Terrestrial > Soil > Riparian zone | place: USA: East...
CACATAGACCACAACAGCGCATATAACACCACCGGCAAGACCGATGCCTATCCATCGCTCCTCGCCATAATCGAACCGGGAATCCAGTTTAACAACCATCGGCCCGTAGAACATCTCATTGGCATCGGCAAAATCAAGACCATGATTCCTGATGTTAATCCAGTTCTTTCTCTCATCCCATTCAAATTTCATGGTCATTATAACTCCAATTGTAGTTACACGCCATTCTTTTCTTCCTTCTCTTCCGGCAGAAAGGACACCAGTTTGATCCCGTCCATCTCAACCGGAATCCGCCGGTTCGCGCCGACAGTCAGAAAATCGAACGCTGATTCGGTGTTCGTGCTCCAAGCCATCACCGCGTTCCCCTCCCCTATCCCCTTTTCGACGCTGTCCCATACCATCTCCCGCACCCGCCGCGAGACCTTCCCCAGATAGACCCCGGCCCGCACCTCCAGGAGCCAGAGCGCCAACCGCCCGCGCAGACGGGGCGGAGCATTTTCAACCACGATGACCAGCATCGCCGATTACCTCCTTATTCGGGATTGCAGGCGCGACCGATTCTTCGGGCGGTTTCGGTCTTTCAATCTCCCCGGCGGCCAGAACCTGTTCTATCGTCGGGATGATCCGGTGGAGGAGTTTCGTCTGCCGGAACGCGTCCCGGCAGGCAAGCCGTACCTCTCGCTCCGGATTGTGGGGATTCTTCGAGGCAATGCGGAAGGCGACCGGCACAACTGTTTCAAACTTGAAGATATCGCCGATATCGTAGACAAATGACTGCGGCTTGCCTGTATGAATGAAACCCACCGCAGGTGCATACCCCGCCGCCAGGATTGCCGCCTCGCAGATGCCGTAGAGACAGGCGGTGGCGGAAGAGAGGCAGCGATTGGGGATGTCGCCGCTCTCCCATTCAGTATGGTCGTAATTTCTAGCGCGCCACGTCACATTATACTGCCGACCCAGCAGTTCATACATCTTCCGCACCCGCACCCCCTCGATGCCGCGCAACTGTTCCACGCTGCGCCGCTCCGGCGGCTCCTCCTTGAAGCGAAGCGCATACATTCTGCGCACCACCTTGAGCCGCGCCGAGTCATCCAACGCCAGCTTCGCCTGATACAGCAGCCGGTCGGCCCGCGCGCCACCAGGCTGTCCGGCGGCATACATGCGCACCCCGGCCTCGCCAATCCAGACCAGCAGGCAGCCCACCCGCGCAGCCAGAACTACTGAGGAATGGGAGACCCGTGTCCCCGGCTCAAGCATCAGGCACGCCACCCCGCCAATGGGTATGTGGGTGCGGACCCCGGTCTTGTCCACCACCACAAAAGCGCCGTCAAGCACATCCAGATTTCCCTTTTCAATATAGACCACCGAGATGCGGTCCTTGATGGGAATAGGTTTCAACGGGGGGAGGATTGGTTCGGTCATGGTTTGGCCTATCTCCAGTTTAATTGGTCAACGAACCGTTGCATATTTTGCAACAGTTCGTTGAAAAACGATCATATTTTCAACTATTCAGTAATTCTGAATAGTCTCGTAAAGTGGGGTACACGTTGTACCCTGGTTGCAAACGGAGGCCGTGACACATTGTCACGACCTTACTTCAAGCCACTTGGTTTTTCCGAAGAGTTCATTTCAAGGGGGGGACAAATTGTCCCCTCCCCTTGATTCAACCCGCCGCATTCGTAGGGGCGCTGCTTGCCGCGCCCGACTTGATGATTTCACAAAGGGTAGATACTTTGTGCACCCCTGAAAAGGGTGGTGGCATTTTGCCCCCCCCCTTTATAGTTATGCAGGATTTCTGAAGAGCTCACACCCGCCGGACCAACATTAACCCGCAGCCGAAACCTTTTGCCGGGCCAATGCCATCAAACAGACACTTCTCCACGAAAACATCAGGGTCGGTGACAGTCAGAGTTCCGTTGAAATCCAGTGTGCTGAAGGTTATGGGTTTGTTCCCCTTTCCCTTGAATAACTTATGCTGCCGGTAGCCATCAGCCCTTATTCCCCCCGCTGAAATACTGAATCCATGCGATGGTGCACGTTCTTCCAGCCAGCGCAAGCCAATATCCTGTACGATGTCTGTAAGGTTGAAACCCTTTCCCTCGTTCTTTAATCTCAACTTTTCCTCCATCACCACGTCATGCCGTTGCTGCTTTCCATATTCATCACGTCGGGATCGAATCGGATTGACGCATGATGTAAAACCGAGACGCTGGCCTGCCCGAAGTTGGGGATTGTATTCCTTTGGCAGGATCTCCCACATTCCAGCAGTATCTAACGGTTCTCGCTTTGAAACCGTGTAGAAGGTCGGCCAATCATTGACAGCTTCATGGCGATAGATGAAATCCCGCTGCCGGTCGGGACGGTCGGCAAACAGATTCCAGACAAGCTGATGAGCCTGATAGCCGTTAATTCTGGTAAGATCGGTAATGTCGCGAGGAGAAACACCCCGTCGCAACTGGATCATGCTGAAGTACATGGTTATTCCCCCTTTCGCAGAGTGCCACAGTTTTCTCGTCGCTCGCTAAACTGCCAGCGTTTGCGGGAGCGTGGTTCGTCACGCCGGGTAATGACTTGTTGACGCTCAAGCCCGCTTGCCGTTTCATCCTCCCAGAACACCATTGCATCACTCTTCTGCACAATATCCGACAGCTCATCGGCTGGAGGCACTGACTCCAGCACATCGCACAATGTTGCCGCACTAACGACCTGCGGCTGCAATGGCAGGGAGAGCGGACATGACTTGCGCCCAAGGTAAAGCGTGAAGACCGGCTTTATTAAAGCAGCCGCCAGTTGTTGTAAGGAATATGGCGAACCGTCTGCAACGGTGATTGCCACCGTATAGGCGGCGTCGCAACGGTAATCCCGGCTAGAGAGAATGGTATTGAGGTCATCAGTTGCCAACTCGGAGCGCCGGGTATAGTGAACAACTCCCTTCCTGGCAGAGGGAACCTGTGTTGTGTGGTAGTCCCGCAAAAGCACACCCATGGAATCAATCCTGGCGGCAAAGGAACAGGATTCGGCCAATGATTTCTGGCGGTCCTCTTCGTCACGACGGATACCAAGAGCAGCAGCTAAAAGCCCGATGATAGCCGATTTGCCGGGATGGGCGAAGCTGGGGCGATACTCTCCCACGGCAATATCGCCCCACGCTGCCAGCGGCCCATACAGCCGAAACAATAGATATTCGCGCATGGTCTACTCCGTTACAAATGAAATGATATTGTCCAGACTGCCTTCGCCGGTCTCGGCATTCATGGTCTTTGTGGCATCGGCGCACTTGCCGTAAACCTTTTCCATGTTCGCCCGTTTGGTTTCGATCTCGGTAATAGCCTTGCTCAGAACATCCTCGCCGCGCACCGGCTTGAGGAAAGCGACTGAGAGAGAACGGGGCTGCTGATCTCCCTTTTCAGCCAGAATGTAGGAAGAATAGGCTCGGGAGGCAAAGCTGTTCTGCTTGCCGTTTGGCGCTACCTTGGCCGCCGCCTCAACCAGTGCGGCAAGCGACTTCTTAGCAAGCGCCTTGTCTCCCAAGTTCTCTTCCAGCAAGTCACGATTGATGCAAAGGTAGAGATAGAATACCCCGGCGCCGAATTCGGTTTCGCCGATGTGAGCTGCCCCCAGGTCATCCTCACCGCTGTTCAGGTCATCCACGGCAGTAAAGTAATCATCCTCGACAGCCACATCATGCACGGTGACGGCGTGAGCAACCTGAACGGCAGCTTCAGCATTGAAGGCGGGAGAACTGGCCAGCATCCTGCCAAACATGGCAATATCTGCGGCAGTATGGTTCTTCTGAAACAGCTTGAGATCATCAACAGAAGGTGCCGTGTTGCTTATCGCCAGCTTGTCAGCGATGGCAAATATTGCGCTTTTCTCCTCGGGGCTAAAGTGAGCAAGCTGCTCGATTTCCAGCTCTTCAAGCGGTTTGGCAGCATTTGCCTTTTTGGCCTTTCCGAAAACCTCGGCAACCTGTTTTGCCCATGTTTTGGCATTTCCTTCGGCTACACCTTTTGCTTTCAGTGCATTATACACCTCGACTCCCATCGTCTTGGTGCGGGTGCCAATATGACCCTTCAGCGCTTCGGAAAACAGGTCCGACGTCCGCCAAGCCCGTTTGAGACTTTGGGACGAAACCCGTAATCGGGTCTTGCCACCCATGATAGCGGTCTTGGGACGGCCAAGGTCGTCACGGTTAAGGTTTGAAGGGGGGTACGAGGTCAGAAGATGCAGTTGGATAAAAGTACTCATGTTCGGTTTCTCCTTTAACTATGTGATTTATTGTTCTGACGGTGATTCCGAATAGTATTCAAATGCCCACTGCTTGCGTGTTCTGTCGTTCCAGAAATATACACTTTTGGCAAGGCTTTGCAGGTTCACAGAACTGTCCAATAGAGCCACTACGCGACCCATGGCAGTAAACAGCTCATCAGGTTCCTTTGCCTTGAGCAGTCTCCGGAAGCGCAGGCCGCTCACCCTGGCTGAACCGTCCGGCTTGCCAGTTGCCATCTGCTCTGCAAACGCATTTCCTGAAATGTCGCTTTTCACGCGGGCAGACAGACCTGCAACCAGTGCAAGACCGTCATCATGCGGTGCGCCAAATTTACCAACAGCCAGGCGCAACCGGTGATAAGCCGGGGTAAACGCCACCTCGGCCAACGTGGCGCAGCGCCTCAGCTCGGCCCGGTCGCCTCGGTTGTCGTTCAACGCCTGCCACCAGATAGCAAGCGCCTGCATCTCGGGTGAATCTTTGTCGAATTTCAAATACGTCGTACTCATGCGGCCTCCTTTCTCATGCAATTTAACAAGTTATATACCGAGAATACTCCTGATGTTATTACTACGATTGAACTGCTCCAACTCCTTACGGGCAATTACAACGCGCTTAGGATCAGCATCCTCAATTGGTCCTTCCCATACATATGTGTCAAATAGCTTCAATGCTTGACTACAAAGAGTTGCCATCCAACTATTACCGAGAGCTTTGATATCCTTTCCTGTTTCAAGCGAATCAGTAAGGTTTTTCAAAGATACGTAAAACTCAGATTCAGTCTGCTGCCAAAAACTGCTATCAACAAAAGTGAAATCTCCTTTGGCATCACCGGGGCGTTTGAACCATGCCCTTTTCAATGCGCTCCTCGTATTGCTGGCAATCTTGGCAGCCGCTCTGACCATTCCACCTACCTGCTGCTCGTACTCTCCACGTAATTGAGTATCCACAAAAAGCAGCGGCATGGTGGACTCATACCAGCAGCGGGCCTTGTTTTGCCCAGGTACAAAATCATATCCGAACGCCCACAGTTGTAGCGGCCAATCACCTCTTTTACGCTGTTGTATGTACTCATGGACCACCCTCGCAGGCTCATAGTTTCCATCGTTATCCATCAGAACAAGGCCAAGCCAATGTCTATAACTGACTCCACCTGACTGGGTAAGAACTGCTTTGGTAGAGTTTGCGTTAAATGCTGACAGGGGATGTTTCATTGGCTCCTGATATTTGGTGCCATTTGGCCTTTCCTTGTATTGAGAAATCAGTTTCTCGCTTTCACATGAACAAACACTACATCTTCCATGTGATGTCTCCTGAACAAGCCTGAGTCGTCTCGGAGTTGCCCAGAAATATTGAGCAGGGTGCATCTGCTGTTCGGCAACAGTCGATTTCAATTTAGCGAGCCACGGGAATTTACATGACTCTTCAGCAATTTGTGAATTGGCTAGATTATGAAACTTGGAGATCTCAAGTACATTTAGCCAAATGGTGTGCCAGAGCAGATCATGTAGGCCTGCCCCCTTTATCAACGTAGTAAGAGGCCCTCCTCCCCGTAGCGATGTCATATATCCACGACCACCTGCGGGTGCATTTACCTGCAACGTCAGTACAGCGGCGGTGCTACAGTTTGGACACATTGAAAAACTGTCAGACTTTCGCTTGACGAAAAAATCCGTATTATTTTTCAGTGCATTTTCGCCGGGTTCATCAATCAACAAGCCATCAATGGCACCAGCTTGCCCGTCAAGCTCGTCATAATCCTGCATAAATCTCGGTCCATCCCCGCCAAGTTCAAATGCATGGCGAACCGACTCGAATTTCTCCTTCAGGTCATCCGGCGTGGGTGGTTCCGTAAGCAGCTTACGCCACTCAGTGCCATTCTGCGGAGCGGCGACTGTCTGAACAAGCCCGATCAGAAACTGGATTAGCGCACCGTTGAAGTCCGGACGGGGAGAATCGAGTGACACCACCGGATTCTCAGCGAACTGATCCGTCACTTCCCAGGGGGTAATCTTGGTTGTTGTACCATCCCGGAGAATTACCGGTATCCATCGTTCATCAATCAGATTAAATTGCATCTATCCCTCCTTCTTTGTGACCGAGGCTCCGGTCAGCGGATCATATCCCAGCAGCATGATTTCTTGTTTCTTGTTCAGTGCGTCGCCACGCCAGCGCCCATCCTCACCTTGTTGGAGTGGAACAAGAACCGTCCACTTGCCTTTATCCGGCAACTGCTCTTTCAAACCGGCAATCGCTTTCCCCAGTGCGCCGACATGACTAATTTCGGCATCCACCAGACCGCTGCGTATGCTCACCTGACTCATGTCCCACGAGAATCTTTCATGAGAATACCATGGCGTAAGTGTCGTGCCGTCCCATCGGGCCAGGCGTACCGTGGTCTCCATCCCTCCCAACCGGGTCGGGGTTTTCATATCTTCACGCCATTGGGTCACCGTGGCTTCGTACCCCTCATCCAGCTTGAGCATATTGATATGGGCAAGGGACTTATCTGCCTGCCATTTGGAGTCTGCCTGCTGATCACGTTGCTGTAAGGGCTCGGGGATTCTGTCGGCGCGCTCAGAAAATGCTGCCTCAATCAACTCCCGCGCATCATCCGGCATCTTAAGTTCTTTTTTGTCCGCCAAAAGTCGAGCCGTCAGCCAGAGACAGCCGTGACTCGGATAGACAAAAGCAGCTTTGGGAAAAGCAGCCTTGTACCAGTTGCCTGAAACATCATCTTCGGGAAGCGGTCCATGAATAATCATACAGGGGGACTCTCGTCTGTCAGCCCCTTCAGTCAGCGGGTTTCCCTGCTCATCGCGCGAGTGACGATGAAGCCTCCCGGCCCGCTGTATCAACAGGTCCATGGGCGCAAGATCGGTTATCAGAAAGTCAAAATCCAAATCAAGGGACTGTTCGACCACCTGTGTCGCGATCAGCACCTTGCCGCGCCGGTCCTGCGCTGTACTTTGCCTACCGAAAGCTGATGTAACTGAACTCTCAATTTCCAGACGATCCCCCATGGCAAAACGGGCATGAAACAGCATCAATTTGTCTTCCGGCAGTATGGTCTTCAACAGTGCGTAGCCGTTCAGTGCGTCATGCACGGTGTTTCTTATCCAGCAGACGCACCAGCCCATGTTTGCCGCCTCCGCAATCTGTCGCACCACTTCTGATTCATCAACAACAATGCTTACCACCACGCTACAGCGGCGTTGAGGCATGGCTTCAACTGGTGTTTCCAGTGTCCCAGCTTCCTTGCTATAGGCAGTTGCAAGAGGATAAGAACTATTCTCCAGCTCCGGTTTCTGTTGGTCATCACAACCTTGGGCAAAGGCCGCGATGAAACCGCGCCGGATATGTGTCGGCAAGGTTGCCGAAAGTAGGATTGCGCTGCCGCCAAGTGCGGCATGGAAGGCCAAGAGGTTTTGCAGCAGTTTGTTCATGTATGGATCGTAGGCATGTACCTCGTCAACAATCAGAATGTGACTCGCCAAGCCGAAGAGCCTCAATGACTGGAAACGGGCCGGCAGCACAGCCAGCAACGCCTGGTCTATCGTTCCCACTCCCACATCTGCGAGGAGCGCTTTTTTTCGATTGTCCGCCAGCCATGAAGAGCATTGGGCTGTAGCTGATTCATCATCCGCAGGATTAGTCCCACGACCGGCTACCGAAGCCATGAAGGTTTCCGATAGATGCCGTGCGCCATGAGCCAACACAAGCGATGGAGATGTGTCCTTGGTAAACAGCCGCTGGTAGACCTTGGCCAGTCGGTCATACATGGCATTTGAAGTCGCCATGGTCGGCAGCGCCACAAATAAGCCATTTCCGCATCCGGCAGCCATCAAACGCCCCGCCAGGAGCAGTGCTGCCTCTGTCTTGCCGGAACCCGTCACATCCTCAAGAATGAATAACTGTGGTGATTTTCCAATCGGGCATTGACCAACAAATGTCTGCAATGGTGTTGGCGAGGAGATTAGGGGAAACAATCCGGAAAAACCGGATAGTTCAACCAGTGGGATACCAGTGTTAATTCCGGCCTCACGAATCGCTCTTTCGGCTTGTGGAATGGCGCGTGTATCCCAATATTCGTCAAGCTTCATCTGTTCTTCAAAGAATGGGAACCAAGTGGAGTTCGATCCGATCCAATCGCAAAACACAGCAAAACCGGCCATAAGCCAGGAAGCTTTTTTCATCGGTTCTTCAAGTTCATATGGAGATGGAAGAGCAATTTTTTCAGGTCGGCCACAAATCATTGTGCCCACGTCTTGAGCAAACCATACCGCTGCGGGGGAATCTCCATCAGCAAATAAACTGCGAAAGCTCAATGGCATTCCATTTGGCCCCCTCATCTGCGGCGGCACACCGTGATGCCCTGTGTATGCCCGAACAATCGCCATAATGACATCTTGCCATTCTTCGAAAGTAACATCTATCCCTGCGGGAAATTTAAGGTCTTCGTTCTCAAAGGATACTTTCAGGAAAAGATTCCCAAGGCTGTCATGACGGACGATGTATTGTTTTCTGCTTGAGATGCCCTGCAGATTTTCGAGCAAGTCGGGCCGCAGATTCTGGAAAGTTTCGGAAAACTTGCCAATGTCGTGAAATGCAAGGGACAGAACCAACCAGAGCTTGCAGATCTGTTCGTCTAGGCCAGTAATGACAGCAAACTTATGGAGTAGTGCCGGGCTACGCAACAAGAGTACATGCCCCACCGCCGCCACATCCAGACAATGATACGGCAGCAGGTGATAACGATCACCTGCTTTCTCCGCCTTCCCCCAATACCGGAAATAACTCTCCATCAAATCCCCCTCAATCCCCCTTTGCCAAAGGGGGAAGGTCATCTATCCTCAATCGTTTCTCAAGGGCGCGGCAAGCGGCGCCCCTACATGTTCGTCAAAATCAACATCCGGGTGGCCACGGGGGGCCGCCCCTACGGGATATTCGCCGGGTTTTCCTGATCCTCCGCCCATTTTATCGGATTTTCCGCGATGTATTTCCGCGCCGCATTCAATTCCGCCTCATCGCGGATTATCCGTTCGTAATAATTGCGTTGCCACAATGGCCGTTCCTGACGTTGCAATAACCTGTTTAGACCTATTGCGGATATGGATTTAAACATCCGTATTATTTGGCCTAATGTAGGGGCGCTGCTTGCCGCGCCCTTGCCTTTCTGATCCGATTCACAACCGGGCGCGGCAAGCAGCGCCCCTACGGGTTTTCCAAAACCGGGCGCGGCAAGCAGCGCCCCTACATCATCGGTGATTATGATGATCCCGTGAAAATGATTGGGCATGATGATGTATTCATCCAATGCAACCTGCGGAAATCGCCCCGGCAATCCCTTCCACACATCCTCAACCACCCGACCGGCGTCGTTAAGCCGCATTCTCCCACCAGAAATAGCGCCAAACAGGCATTCCCGCACATGAACACATATGGTCACGAAATATGCCCCGGAGGCGGAATAATTGTATTCCCGCAAACGAATGGTACGGCGGTGATGAATGTCGTGATTATAGGTCATATAAATATCCGTAGGGGCGCTGCTTGCCGCGCCCTCCTTGCCCCGCGCCCTGATTGATAATCCTTCCCCTTACCCCCTGTTAAACCGCGAAACAAAGCCTACCACAAGAATGTGACATAATAAGTCGCAACAAGAAAAGCCGCTCCATCGGCATATCTACCGATAAAGCGGCTTCTTATAACAAGCATCCTGCAAGGAAAACATCTTTCCCCTCCCGGAATACCAAAAAAAACATTGCAAATTGAATTTCAAAATAGGCTTATAGATTCGGCAAGTCAAGCACATAAGGGAGAAAATAGAAAAGGCGCGGAGTCAAAACCCCGCGCCTTCTTTCCTGCATTTCTATTCAATTGAGGGAGTCTATGCCCCCAGCGCCGCCTTGAGGTCCGCGTCCACCGTGGTGATCGGGCCGATGTTGAAGTTCTCCACCAGGAAGTTGAGGACGTTGGGAGTTATGTAAGCCGGCAATGACGGGCCGAGCTTGATGTTCTTGATCCCCAGGGAGAGTAGGGAGAGGAGGATCACATGGGCCTTCTGCTCATACCAGGAGAGTATGAAGGAGAGCGGCAGTTCGTTAACCCCGCAGTTGAATGCGCCGGCCAGGGCCAGGGCTATCTGCACGGCCGAGTAGGCGTCGTTGCACTGTCCGATGTCCAGGAGCCGGGGGATGCCGCCGATGTCGCCGAAATCCAGCTTGTTGAAGCGGTACTTGCCGCAGGCAAGGGTCAGGATGACGGTATCCTTCGGGGTCTTTTCGGCAAACTCGGTGTAGTAGTTGCGACCCGATTTTGCGCCGTCGCAGCCGCCGATCAGGAAGAAGTGCTTGATTGCGCCGGATTTCACCGCCGCGATCACCTTGTCCGCGACACCAAGGACCGCATTGTGGCCGAAGCCGGTGAGGATCTCCTTGCCCGGTGCGTCCGGGAGGTCGGGGCATTCGAGGGCCTTGTTGATCACCTCGTCAAAGTGCCAGCCGGTGATATGCTTGATGCCGGGCCAACCCACCTGGCCCCAGGTGAAGAGGCGGTCCTTGTAGGATTCGGCCGGGGTCTGGATGCAGTTGGTGTTGAAGATGATGGCGCCGGGGAATGCGGGGAATTCCTTGTGCTGATCCTGCCAGGCGCCGCCGAAGTTGGCGTAGAGATGGCTATACTTCTTCAGTTCCGGATAGCCGTGGGCAGGGAGCATCTCGCCGTGAGTGTAGATATCGATCCCCTTCCCTTCGGTTTGCTTGAGGATTTCCTCGAGCATCTTCAGATCATGGCCGGATACGAGAATCCCCTTGTTCTTCCTGGTGCCGAGCTGGACCTTGGTGGGGACCGGGTGGCCGTATCGCTTCACGTGCCCTTCGTTCAACATCCCCATCACCTTGATGTTCACCTTGCCGATCTCCATTGCGATCCCCACGTAATCCATGAGCCCCTTGGAGGTGTCAGTGGTGGCTGCCAGGGCCTTGTGGTAGATGGCGAAGACCTCTTCGTCAGTCTGCCCGAGAATCAGGGCGTGCTCCGCATAAGCGGCCATCCCTTTCAATCCGTAAACGACGATCTCAATGGCGGAGAGGACATCCGGGTCGGTGTGCTGGCCCTTGACACCCTGCGACTCTCCCTGTTTTACCAGGCCTTCCAGGTCACCGGCGATAATCCAGGCGGCCGGACCGGTGGTTATCTGCGGGGCATGTCCGCGGGTTTTCTCCCGGCAGGCGGTCTCGTACATTGCCTTCGCCTGCTCCTTGAGGTCGTAGCATTTGCGCAGCTTGGCGGCTATCTGCACCGGGTCGAAATCTACGTTGGTGACGGTTGTGAATAACCCCTCGAACATGAAGATGTCTATCACCTCGTTCTTCGCGCCGTAACCCCTTGCCATGTCCGCGTAAATGGCGATCCCCTTCAGGCCGTACAGCATCAGGTCCTGGAGAGCAGCGACCTCCGGTTTCTTGCCGCATACCCCCAAAATATCACAACCGACACCTTTGGCGGCCTGCTCACATTGATGGCAAAACATGGATGACATAATTTTTCTCCTTTTTTTACAACGCCACAATTCAGCCCTAACCGCGTTGGCTCGTTAAAAGCTCCTCAACATAGGAAAACTATGCCTCAGTCGCTTTCTCCTCGCCGCCTTGTTATCATCTGAATTCTGACGTTGTTTGTAGTAGTGGGAACTTATCCCTGGTTTTCGAGTTTACTTTAAACTATAGCCTGTCCCGGCCGGTTTTCAATCTTTCCTGGTATGAAATTTACATTAGTCTGAGCTTCTAATCCTTGACCTGTGTCAAGTTTTTGCAAATTGAGAGAATAATTTAACATGTCGCTGGTTGCTGGTAGCTGGTTGCAGGTCACTGGTCACTGGTCACTGGTCACTGGTCACTGGTCACTGGTCACTGGTCACTGGTCACTGGTCACTGCTCCACACAATCCAATTGTGGCTTTGCAGGAAATGTATTATAACTTACAGGTAGTAAGGTTGAAGACTGAAGGATACTTGGGAGGTAAACCTTGAAAACTCTTTTGCTGAAATGGCTGATCAATACCATAGCACTTTTCGTAGTGGTAAACGTTGTGACCGGAATCAGCGTGGAAAGATGGCAGACCATGCTGGTCGGGGCGCTGGCGCTGGGACTTTTGAACGCATTTTTCCGGCCGCTCCTTCTATTGCTCACCCTGCCGATTAACGTCCTTACCTTGGGGCTTTTCACCCTGATAATAAACGGCCTCATCTTCTACCTGGCTTCCTGGCTGATCAAGGGGTTTTACGTGGCCGGGTTCTGGAATGCTTTCGTGGCGGCGCTGGTCTTCAGCATCGTCAGTTTCCTTCTGAACCTGCTGATTCATACCGATTAAAGGGATTGATCCGTTGAAAAGGACAGGCCGGTGAGAAGAGTTCTTTTATACGCACAGCTTGCTCTTGTATTTCTCGTACGGGTTGCCTGCGGAGCAGACCTGGGGACGCCGCGTCTGAGCGACAGTTTTGAAACGCAGAAATATTTCGATGCGGACCGTTACCTCTCAAGCGGCGGCCTGAAATACGAAGCTGCTCCTTCCTTCTCCCTCGAACCGCAGGTAGGCATCGGCTACGAGAAACTGGAGATGGAAACCGGCAGCGGTTTCGGAGAAGTTTTCCACAAGGTCCATGCCCAGGCAGGAGGGAGACTGGCCCTTTCCAGGATGCTCTATTTCTCCGCGGCGGCAAAGCTCCCTGTCTATACCTATGAAATGACCGGCCGCCGCTCCGCTGGAGACAACTCCTTTCAAAATACCGTCGGCCGGCAGAGCTATGATCTCTTCAACCGTTCGGCGGAAAGCCTCTCATGGACCGGCGAAGTGGGGATCCGACTTGCTCCGGGGACCGATCTCAACTTATTCTATGACCAGACCCCATTCGCCGGGTCCCTTGGTGGAAGCCGTTCAGGTCAGATGGAAGAAAAGTTCGGCACCCGCTTCATCTTTCACTTCCGCTGATACAAACAATAATCTGCAGCCGAACTGAGAAAATGACAGACTACAGAGAGAAATGGAATGAGCGTTATACAGGGGCAGGTTTCTATCTGGGACCGGAACCTTCGCGCTTTCTCTCCGGGAACATCTCCCTGATATCAACACTCTTGCCGGGCAAAAAAGCGCTCGACATCGCCTGCGGCGAGGGGAGGAACAGCATCTTCCTGGCGCGAAACGGATTTGATGTGACCGGACTGGATATCTCCGAAGAGGGTCTGGCCAAAGCTGACCGGTGGGCTAAAACCGAGGGGCTTAGCGTCACCTTCCGCTGCATCGACCTGGAAACCTTTGAATTCAACGAGTTCTATGACCTTATCATCAACTTTAATTTTCTACTGCGCGGCCTGATACCCATGATGCTCGACGCCCTCAATCCAGGAGGGGTAATCGTTTTTGACACGATACTGGACACCCCGACCCTGGAAGGAAGCCATAACAGGTCATTCCTGCTCCAGCCGGGGGAATTGCGGACGATATTCGCCAGTTTTCCCGGAGAGATCATCCTTTATGAGGAGCTTCCCTTCGGTCCCTCTCCCACCGCGCGGCTCATTTTTCACAAGAACATTCCTGAACGTTCCTGACCCGCTGGAGACACTCCATCAATAACCAACGCACCCCTTTACTTTCCTTGGACTTATGGGACAATTAGTTGCAAAGGGTTAATGTTGTCTGCCATCATGCGCTAAATTCCGTTGATCAGGGGGCTTCCAATGCAAAAATGGAAAAAACCGGCCCGGTGGGCCGCTGCAATCCTTCTTCTGCTCATGGCGATTGTCGCCTTTGTCCTCCCCGGAATTGTCAAGGAGCAGGCTATCAAGGGGATAGAAACCGCCACCGGAAGGAAGGCGGCCATCGCCAGAATTGCGCTCAACCCCATCAACTGGTCGGCGCGGGTCGAGGGGTTCCGCCTTATGGAGAAGAAGGAGAATGTCGTCTTTGCCTCCTTCAGCAGCGTCCGGGTCTCCATCAGCCCCTTCTCCCTGATCCGCATGGCGCCCATCGTCTCCCAGGCGCGTATCGCCTCGCCATACGTCCGTATCGTCAGGAATGCAGCGAACGACTACAATTTTTCCGATCTCATGAAAGGGAAGAAGAGCGAAAAGCCACAGCGTTTTTCCATCAACAACATCACCATCAGCAACGGCTCGGTTGACTTCATAGACCGGGCGCTACACCAGGAGAAGAGTCACACGGTGCGCCGGATCGCTGTGGGGGTCCCTTTCATCAGCAACATCAAATATTATTCGGACCAGTATGTGCAGCCCCGTTTCAGTGCGGTCGTCAACGGCTCCCCCTTCAAGCTGGAAGGGAAACTCCGCCCTTTCCTCAAGGGGGCTGAGACCTCTTTCAGCGTCAACCTCCAGGGGCTCTCCCTCCCCTTTTATTTTTCCTATTACCCCGGCGAGCCGCCGGTCCTGATGGATGCGGGGCGCCTCTCCACCAGGCTTGATATCGTCCACCGGGTCGCAAGCGGCAGGAATCCCGAACTGGAGGTGAAGGGGAATGTTGTCCTGGAAGAGATCGCCATGCGCGACCGGAGCGGCGAGCCCCTCCTCGCCCTTGGCCGTGGCGAGGCGCGGATCAGCAGGGCTGAGGTCATCTCCAGGGAGTTTACCCTCTCCTCGCTTAGCGCCGATCTCCTCCATATGTACATCTCCCGGGACAAGGCCGGGTCTTGGAACTTTCAGCGCCTGACCGGGGGGGAAAAAAGTCCCGCGGAAAAGGAACCCGCAAAGAAGCCGCTTATCAGCATCGATGAAACCACTCTCAGCAACAGCCGCCTCCACTTCAGCGACAGCCGGCCTCCGGGCGGATTCAATACAGACCTGGAGGGGATAACCTTCGCCATGCACGGTTTTTCCACCGCGCCTGGAAAGAAAGGGAGCTTCAACCTCACTTTCGCCAGCGCCAGGGGGGAAAAGGGAGAGGTCAAGGGGGATTTCTCCGTTGATCCGCTCACTACAGAGACAACGGCGGAGATCAAGGAGATACTCCTCGATGCATACTATCCCTATCTTGCTGAAGTCTTGACCGCGCCGGTCAAGGGGCGCGTCGATATCTCCGCGGGGTTGAGCCTCTCGCCGGACAACGGGCCACGGCTGACAAAGCTGGATATTGAGGCGCGCCAGGTCGCGCTCTCCTTCGGCAAGGATGATGGGGTGAAGTTGGCCAAGGCGGTGCTGAGTGGAGGTAAGGCCAGCCTCAAGGAGCGGACCCTCGAAGTGGCTGGTGTCGAACTGCATGAAGCAAACATCAAGATGTCCCGCGATGCAAAGGGGGCCATCTCTCCCCTTGCCCTGCTCAGGGTGACGAAAAAGGGGAGCGGCGCGGTAAAGAAAAAGAAAGTGCCCGAATCTCCTTTTAAATACAGCATCAAGAACGTCAGTGGCACAGGCCTCAATATCACATTCACCGACCGGATGAAGGAGGATGAGCCTTCTTTCAAACTGAAGAAGCTCCATTTTTCCCTTGCCGATATAACCGGTCCGCGCTTCCTTCCCATACCCTTCAAGATCGGCGCGGCCTACGGAAACAGGGGCTCCATAAGCGCCTCCGGAAATGTCAACCCCGATCCGCTCAGGCTTAAGGGTGTATGCACAGTCAAAAGGATACCGATTACCGATGCAGATTCCTATCTCCCCGATGACATGAACATCACACTGGCAGACGGGACACTTGATACAAAGCTTGCCTTCAGCCTGGCCCGCACAAAGGAAATTCTTACCGGTAATTTCCGAGGTTCCGTCGGAATTCGTTCATTCAATGCCCTCGACGCGAACGATGAAGAACTCCTGAAGTGGGAAAGCCTGCAGTTGGACAATATGAAAGGCGCCTTGAGTCCCTTTTCCCTGGAGATCGCCGACATCTCTCTCAGCAAACTATACTCTCGGATCGTCGTGAACAAGGACGGCACCCTGAATCTCCAGGAGATCCGCAAGCCCGGGCAAAAAGTCGAGGCAGTGACAGAAGGTGTGGCCGCTCCTCCCCCTCCATCCCCTGCCCCGCCCCGGACCGCTGCCGCTACTTCGGCGCCGGCTGCAAAAAAGGGGATAATTAAGATCGGCACGGTCACCCTGCAGGATGGCACCATCGTCTTCATCGACCATCATACGAAACCGGAATACTCCTCAAAAATGATGAACCTGGGAGGCAGGATCAGCGGTCTCTCTTCCGAGGTGATTACCATGGCCGACGTGGACCTGCGGGGAAACCTGGAAAACCACTCCCCCTTGAGCATCACCGGCCGAATCAACCCCCTGCGTGACGACCTCTTTGTGGACCTGAAGGTGAGTTTCACCGATATCGAGCTCTCCCCCATCACCCCCTATTCCGGGACATACCTGGGCTATTCGGTGGACAAGGGGAAACTCTTCCTCGACCTCAAATACCATATCGAAAACAAACAGCTGGAATCCTCAAACAAGGTTTTCATTGATCAGCTGACCTTCGGCAACAAGATAGAGAGCGACAAGGCAACCTCCCTGCCGGTGCGGCTTGCGGTAGCCCTGTTGAAAGACCGGAAGGGTGAGATACACCTCGACCTTCCCGTAACCGGCAGGACCGACGACCCCCAGTTCAGCATCTGGCGGGTGGTTCTGCAGGTCCTGAAGAACCTCCTGGTAAAGGCGGCAACCGCACCATTTGCCTTGCTCTCGTCTATTTTCGGGGGAACGGAGGATTTCAGCAACGTGCCGTTTGCCTACGGCTCCGTCCGGCTTTCCGATGCTGAAAAGGCCAAGCTGGCAAAGCTGAGCCAGGCACTTATCGACCGCCCAGCCCTGAAACTGGAGGTGAGCGGCTTTGTTGACCGTGAGCGGGACCCTGAGGGATACCGCAATGAACTGCTCCTGAAAAAGATGAAAAACGAAAAATACCTGGTCCAGGTAAAAGCGAAAAAGGCCCAGGAGGGTCAGGGGGCGGATAGCGTGGAAATCCTTCCCCAGGAATACCACGATTACCTGAAAGCGGTTTACCGCAAGGAGAAGTTTCCCAAGCCTCGCAATTTCATCGGCCTCCTCAAGGATTTGCCGGACGACGAGATGAAGAAGCTGTTCCTCACCCATACGGTCGTAAGCAACGACGACCTGCAGAATCTCGCCAGGGACCGGGCCGTTGCGGTCCGCAACTTCCTCATAACCGATGGGAAGCTTCCACCTGAACGGGTGTTCGAGAAGAAAGGGGATATATCCAAGTCGCCGGGAAAAGAGGGTGACAATGCCGCCAGGGTGGAATTCGGCGTTGCTGCCCAATAATCATTTGCGCGATCTTGATCCGGTGATGTTCGAAAAGCCATTGAGTAAAGAATTTGCACGCATAGGGTGTAGGTTTTGAATTAACACTAAATGGCGGCATCATGGAATGGAAAAGCTTTGCAACGATTAAGGTCAAGGATGGAGTTGTAGTGGAGTTACTCGAGTTGTTCATGGGGGGAGATAATTAATGCTTACCGAAGAGCAGATCGAGCGCTATTCCCGCCACATAATCCTCAAGGAGGTTGGAGGAAAAGGCCAGCAAAAGCTCCTGGACGCCAAGGTGATGATCATCGGAGCCGGCGGTCTCGGCTCTCCCATTGCCCTTTACCTGGCGGCAGCCGGGGTGGGTACTATCGGTATCGCCGACGCCGATGTGGTGGAACTCTCCAACCTGCAGCGCCAGATCGCCCATCAGACAAAGGATATCGGCGTGGCAAAGGTGCTCTCCGCCAAGGAGAAGATGGAGGCCATGAACCCGGATGTGCGGGTAAACACCTATCATACATGGATCAGCGCCGGCAATATCCTTGACATCATAGAGAGGTACGATTTCGTCATAGACTGCACCGACAACTTCGCCGCCAAATTCCTGATTAACGATGCCTGCGTCCTTGCAGGCAAACCGTTCTCCCATGGGGGGATACTCAATTTCGTCGGTCAGACGCTGACCTTCATCCCCGGCCAATCGGCCTGCTACCGCTGCATCTTCCCCGTCCCGCCGCCAAAAGACGCCATCCCAACCTGCTCCCAGGTGGGGGTCCTCGGTGTTCTCCCAGGGGTTATCGGCATTATGCAGGCCACCGAGGCCCTCAAATACCTGCTCGGCACGGGTAAGCTCCTGGCCGGCAGGCTCCTGGTTTACGATGCGCTGGCCATGACCTTCCGAACGGTAAATGTGCGCAGGAACCCGCACTGCCCCATCTGCGGGGAAAACCCGACCATAACGGAACTGAAGGATGAAGTGGATACGATGAACGTCTGCGATCTGGAAAAGAAATAGAAAGTTCAGGAGGCCTGGCTCCAGCCATGTGGGGTTGTTCTTCCTACATTACCCCCGGTGGTCATGTCGACCAACTTGGGAAGATAGTTTATTTCACCCTTCAGACAGTCTCACGAACGCCGGCCACCTCATCTCCATCTGAATCACCCATTTCGTTCAGCATGTACGCCGCCTCCCGGTCCACGAACCAGCGCAGGTCACCTGACAGTGGTCTGACAAGCTGTGCAGGGAGCATTGGGTGTTCGTTACCGCCGCCCATGATGGCCTTCAGAACTCTGGCCTTCGCGGACCCGGTCACCATGAACAGCACCAGCGCAGCCTGGTTGAGCAGTGGTGCGGTCAGGGTGACCCGGCTGAAATCCTCACCGGCACGATGGGTAACGGCGGTCCAGCGCCGATGTTCGGTCAGTGCTGCCGAGCCCGGAAAAAGTGAGGCTGTGTGACCATCGTTGCCCAGGCCGAGCAAAGCCAGATCAAAGGTGAGGGGAGCATTGTCGAAATATCCCCGCAGTTCTGCCTCATACAGGTCGGCAGACTGTTGCGGAGATTCGTTGCATGCTATGGGGTGAATTTGATCCGGACAGACCGGCAGATGATCGAGGAGCGCAGTGCGAACCATGAGCTGATTGCTGCGTGGGTCATCGGAGGGGACACACCGTTCATCCCCCCAGAAAAAATGAACATCCCTCCATGGGATTCGGCCGAGGTATGGCTCCTGCGCCAACAGTTGATAGGCGCGGCGGGGAGTTTCCCCTCCGGCCAGCAGAACCGAGAAACAGCCGCGGACATCCACGCTTTTTAGAGCCTGATCGGCGAACAGCGTGGCAACGGCCCGGGCCAGCGCCTCCCTGTCTTCAAACCGCTCTATCAAGGGGCCTCCGGTCCGGCGGGCTGCAGCCAGCTGTGACCGTCACGGGCAAGCATAAGATCCGCCGCTTCCGGTCCCCAGCTGCCGGCCGGGTAGTCCGGAAAATCGGCGGGAGGTACGGACTCCCATGCCTCCAGAACCGGCGTGACCACTTGCCAGGCGCACTCCACCTGATCTGCCCGCATAAACAGGGTCGCGTCGCCGCGGATCGTGTCCAAAAGCAGCGTCTCATAGGGCTCGGGAGCCGGATCCTTGAATGCCTCCCGATAGCGGAACTGCATGTCAGCCGCGCCCAAAAGCAGACGGGTGCCCGGCTGTTTGACCTGGATACGGGTTCCGATCCCCTCTTCAGGCTGAATCCTGACGACAATCCTGTTTGGCTGCCAACTCTCCACCGCAGTGGAGGGGAACAACTGGTGCGGCGGCGATCGGAAAATGATGGAGACTTCCGATACCTTGGCGCTAAGGCGTTTACCGGTACGCAGATAAAACGGCACCCCCTGCCAGCGCCAGTTATCGATATTAAAGGTGAATGCGGCATAGGTTTCGGTGGTCGATCCGGGGGAGACGCGGGGCTCTTCACGATAACCCGGCACTCCATTACCCAGGATAGTCCCCTTGCGGTACTGGCCCCGCACTGCAACCTTATGGACATCCTCGGGGCGAATCGGACGGATGGCGCGCAGCACATCCACTTTCTTGTTGCGTATCTCGTCGGCATCAAAGGTAATGGGGGGCTCCATCGCCACCAGGCAGAGGATCTGAAGCAGGTGGTTCTGCACCATGTCGCGCAGGGCTCCCGCCTGATCATAGAACTCACCCCGCTCCTCGACGCCTACCGCTTCGGCCACGGTAATCTGGACATGGTCGACGTAGCGCCGGTTCCAGACCGGTTCAAAGAGTGAGTTGGCAAATCGGAAGGCCAGGATGTTCTGGACCGTCTCCTTGCCGAGGTAGTGGTCGATCCGGTAGATCTGTGACTCAACGAACATGCCGTTCAGAAACGCATTGAGCGCCTGGGCGGAGGAGAGATCACGTCCGAACGGTTTTTCCACCACCAGACGGTCGCGGGCACAATCCCTGCAAACTCCCAGCCGCTGCAGCATTGAGGCCGCATGTTCCATCATGTTCGGTGGAATGGCAAGATAATAGACCCGATTGGCTCTTACGCCCCACGCATCTTCAATCTCCGCCAGACGTCCTTTGAGAACAGCTCCGGACCCGGGATCAGCGAGATCTTCGGACAGATAGCAGATGTTTTCCGAAAAGCTGTTCCAGAGGGATTCATCCGCCACCCCGCGACGGGAGAACTGGTTAACCCCCTTACGGATCTTCTCGCGAAAGGCATCATTAACCATATTCCTGCGTGCAACACCGACAATGGCAAAACGCTCCGGGAGATAGTTGTCAAGGAGCAGATTATAGATGGCCGGGAGGAGCTTTCGCCAGGTAAGATCACCACCTGCACCGAAAATGACGAGGATCGTCGGATCAAGACGGGAGTTCAGCGGCATGCTCATTCTCCTTTCACCGGAGGTTTTTCCCGGTGTCCGCCAAACTGGTAGCGCATGGCTGACAACAGACGGTTGGAAAAGTCATCCTCACCGCGGGAGCTGAAGCGCTGGTAAAGTGCGGCGCTGAGCACCGGGGCCGGTACACCCTCGTCAATGGCGGCATTTATTGTCCAGCGTCCTTCGCCGGAATCGGAAACCCGCCCCGCGAATCCATCGAGAGACGGATTCTCAGCGAACGCCCGGGCGCTCAGATCCAGCAGCCACGACGCCACAACGCTCCCACGACGCCACAGCTCCGAAATGTCGGCCAGGTTGAAGTCGTAGCGGAAAAGCTCGGGATGACGCAGTGGGGTGGTTTCGGCGTCGATCTCACGCCCCTCTCCGCCGGCATTGGCGTGGCGCAGGATGTTGAACCCCTCGGCGTAGGCTGCCATCAGGCCATACTCGATGCCGTTATGAACCATCTTCACAAAGTGGCCTGCCCCGCTCGGCCCGCAGTGGAGATATCCCTTTTCCGCCGTCGATGTGCCATGTTTACGGCCAGGCGTTGGAGATGCCGCATTACTTCCGGGAGCCAGCGCTGAAAAAACAGGGTCAAGCGCGGCTACTGCCTCGGATTCTCCGCCGATCATGAGGCAGTAGCCGCGCTCTTTTCCCCAGACCCCGCCGCTGGTTCCCACGTCCAGATAGCGGATACCTTTGGACTGCAGTTCATCGCTGCGGCGGATATCGTCGTGATAATGGGAATTGCCGCCATCGATCAGGATATCACCTTCAGAAAGCAAAGGTTTGAGATCCGCTATCACGGCATCGACCGCGGCAGCCGGGACCATCAGCCAGACTACACGCGGCAGAGCAAGTTGTGCGACAAAATCGGCCAGAGAACTGCTCCCCATGGCCCCTTCGTCCACTAATGCAGCGACATCCTTGGCCGTGCGGCTATACACAACGCACTGGTGGCCGCATTGCAGCAGGCGCCTTACCATGTCGCCGCCCATGCGGCCTATTCCGATCATACCGATTTGCATGATTCTCCCTCACACGGTTCCACAAGGAGCGATTCCTCGACCTTGAGAACCTCGGGACCTCCCGTTTCGTAAAAGCGAACGATCTTTGGCATAGCGTTTCTCCCTTGCAGTGCGGTCTATTTCTTTGCTGCCTGGCATAAAAAGGCCTGAGCTCCCTGCTGGATTTCCTGCATGGTCAGGTCCCTGCTATGGGTGGCAAGAGTCCAGCTATAACCGAAGGGGTCTTGCAAGGTACCGGCGCGGTCCCCCCAAAACATCTCCTGGACCGGCATCCGGGCCTCGGCGCCTGCTTCCAGAGCAATTCTGAAAGCCTCATCCACGTTTTCCAGATAAAGGTAAAAACTGACGGGCGAACCGCCGGTGGTTTCAGCGCTCTTACAGGGCTGCTGCGGGTTTTCCTCGCTCATCATGATGATCGAGTTGCCGATCTGGAGCTCAGCGTGCATCACCCCTTTGCCGTCGGACCCCGGCATGGCGAAGCGCTCTTGAGCACCAAAAGCTCGTTTGTAGAATTCTATTGCCTTGCGGGCATCCCTGAATACGAGGTACGGTGTGACGCTGTAATATCCTTCCGGTATAGCTTTTGTCATTTAACTCCTCCTTGCTTGTGGACCGTTTTACGCCGCCCTTAACCTGTTATCATAGGAAGCCGTTTTGTCAAGAAGGCGAATCGACAGTAACTCTGGAACGGGACTGGAAAATCAGCGTGGGCTGACGGTTGACAGGCATCAGGAATAAGAGTGAATTAGAAGTCCTGGTGCCCCGCGGGAGGGATGGAACCATGAAGCAGTTACTCATTTATGGAGAAATACGCCGATGAAGCAGTTGTCGTGAGCCTTGACACTGGTTCCCGGCTTACACAAGGTGACGAGATGTAGCAATAACCCAAAGAGGCGGCTTACTCCCGAATTTGTCCACCAGTGAAATATACCGTTGCGGATATCCCTGAAAAGTTGGTCATTCAGAGATTATAAGTATATAGGAATCACACCGATCTTGTAACTTACCGTAAACATTGCCTTGCCTACATATAGAAATTATATAATACCCCCTCCAAATACCCCCATAAATTCGGCTCTTCTTTTTCCATTGTTGGCCGGTATTGTAGTTTGACTCAACATCGGCACCGAACGCGACTCACCTATATCTTAAACATTTTATCCAGCATCGTATAGATGCCGCAATATTCACATTTCATCAAAAACCTTCTTTCGTTAAAGATAAGTTTCGGTTATCCCGATAAGAAAGATACCTGCTGGCGGATATCAAATTGATGAATGGTTTGATGTCTTCTTTGGTCAAGAAATGGGGGGATATAATGGCTGTGGTATGCGATATATACAAATCTTGCGTTATATTTAACAGCGAAGTGAATGGAATGAAGACTACTGTTCAAATCATGAAATCAAAGTATTGCAACGATAATTTCTCCAGATGCCTATGCTATAAACACAGTCAAGATCGTATGATTGTATCAGGGATGCCATGTTTTCCTGCAACTTATGACACATGCCTGGATGCAAGTTTAACCACGTTTCATAAAAGCTCTTGAGCTGTAAATGAAATAAAGTTTTCTCCAATAATGATTTGATTGTGTACCGACTTGGATCATTGCCCCACCACCGACTCCGAAGCGAGGCCCACCTACATTGTTAACATTCTGATAAGTTGCACTAATACATAAATGCGTGGATCAAGTTGAGAGGCGATGCCGGGTCTTATTTCCATGCCGGTCAACTCAATTGTATTCAGTGATGGAGGGAAATGGGATCTAAGCGATACCAAACCCGCTCATTTTTTACGATATCAATTGATATGTATTGAAGTTGATACATATTAGTTGTAATGTGTTAATCCAATGCAACAGACAGCCTGTTCGACATATTTCGCTGCCCCGGAGCGGGCCGATGCTGATGATGTGGCCAGGATTAATACGGTATTGACCTCGGACGAGGGGTTATGCACCATTATTGACGCCATGCCCGGGTTCGTCATGATCGTCGGTCAAACCCGTCAGGTCCTGCTGGCCAATCGGGCGATGGCTGAGTTTGCGCACTCACAGGAATGCGAAGATTGTATCGGCTTACGGCCCGGCGAAATCCTTGCCTGTCGGCACGCTCTGGAAGCCGAGCATGGTTGCGGTACAGGTGAAGCGTGCAGAAGCTGCGGAGCGGTGGAAACGATCCTTTCCGCCCTCTCAGGCAACCACGCCAGCCATGAATGCAGAATAATGCGCCAAACCCCGCGGGGTTTCGAGGCACTTGACCTGAAGGTTTGGGGAACGCCATTCCGGTGGCAGGGAATGGAGCTTGCAATAGTGGTGGCGGTTGACATAAGCCACGAGAAAAGAAGAAAGGTACTGGAACGGCTCTTCTTTCATGACATCCTCAATACTGCCGGCGCAATAGACGGGCTTGCCCGGGTCCTTCTCGAAGATCTCATGCCCATTGATGAGGCAAAGGAAACCCTTTTCATGATCGCACAGAAACTCGTCAGCGAAATCCGCAGTCAGCGTGAGCTTCTCGCCGCCGAGAACGATGAACTTTCGGTTCGTCCCACTCCGGTCAACTCGCAGTTAATGCTGGAATCGGTGAAAAACTGTTATGAGATTACATTGCCCGGTCGTTCACGAAGTATCGTAATCTCCCCGGATTCAACATCAACAATCTTTTACAGTGACGAACAAATATTGAGCCGGGTACTCGGCAATCTCCTCAAAAATGCCCTGGAGGCCACACCCGATGATGGAACGGTGACCCTCGGCTGCTCCTCGGCTGGGAAGCACATACTGTTCTGGTGCAATAATCATGGGGTGATCCCGAGGGAGACACAGTTGCAGATATTCCACCGCTCATTCTCAACAAAGGGTGAAGGACGGGGGATCGGCCTGTACAGCGTTAAGCTCATGACCGAGCGCTACCTTAAAGGGAGTGTTAAATTCATCTCAGACGATTCGTCAGGGACCACTTTCACCGTTACCTACCCTCTCGACATCCGATCTTGAGTCCAGCACCTCTCCGGTTAATCCCGCAGATCCTTCTTCTTGTTTTTCTGGCATTTTTCCCCCAAAAATTTAACGGGTCCATCTGAACTCAAAAAATGACGTCGGCGCGAACTCTTACATTTCTTAAATTCTGATTTAGATATATGCCCTGACCTGAAACTGTAAAGGGGATCATGTAACGATGATGTTAAAGCAACAAAGTCGTGCATTTATCGCCATGACGGCCCACGCCCGCAAAGAGGACAAGGAGCGTTGTCTTGCCGCCGGCATGGATGCCTATATTTCCAAACCGATTGACTTTCAGAAGCTTGTGCAAGTTATAGGGGACATCATCAAGCAGAAGTCCGGCAGCGTTCCGTGATAGGGAAACAATTCCAGGTGTCACGGGCCAAGGCTTTAACTTCGAGATTCGACGTATGAACAACAGCTGACCTGCCTTCCCATCCTTTCACAATCACATCAAAATTCCATTGAGAATGGAATATCCGGAATAACCTGTTAATATTCTTACACAGTGTTGTTACAAGTTATCATCCTGCCTGCGAGACCGGATTCTTCCTTTAAGGAGCAGAAATGGATTGCGACGATATGCACGAATTGGCGGTGGATGAAGAGCATGCGCCGATGGAGATTCTTGCGGAAGCGAATCCGGATGCTCCGGAGTCAATGGAAGCCGCCGCTGATGTAGAAATAAAGATCCCTGAAGTGGAGTATTTTGATGACGCAATCAAAATCTACCTGCGCGAAGTGCAGAAGACAAAACTGCTTTCAGCGGATGAAGAAAGGGAATTGGCCGAGCGCATTGCCAAGGGGGACAAATCAGCACGAGACAGGATGATAGAATCAAATCTGCGTTTGGTAGTCAAAATAGCCAAACGCTATATGAACAGTGGTCTCCCTTTTCTGGATCTCATCGAAGAGGGAAACCTGGGGTTAATCAAGGCGGTCGGGCGTTTCAAGCTCTCGAAGGAATGCCGTTTTTCAACATATGGAACGTGGTGGATAAGACAATCAATCGAACGGGCCATTGTCAATCAATCACGGACCGTCAGGCTGCCGGTGCATGTCACCGAAGATATCAACAAGATGCTAAAGGCAAACAGGGGTCTTGTCCGGAAATTGAACCGGGAGCCTTCGGTAAAAGAGGTGTCGGCGGAAATGGAAATAAATATACCCTATGTGCGGCGACTCATGGTGTTACTGAAGAAAACCTATTCCATAGATCTGCAGATGGGTGAAAACAGTGATTATTCTTTAAGCGATATCATCGAGGATACTTCTGCGGTATCAGCGGCAGAGCTCACCGAGAATATGAACAGATACGAATTGATAGTTGCGTCGTTTGATACTCTGTCTGCAAGTGAAAAAAAGATCCTGACACTGCGCTTCGGTCTTGATGACAAAGAGCCGCAGACCCTTGAAACAATCGGCCTCAGTTTCGGCGTCACTCGTGAAAGGATCCGGCAGATTGAGGCCAAATCACTGCTAAAGCTCAGAATCCTGGTTGGAATAACGCCATCCATGCCGATCAAAAATGAGGCCTGCTGAAATTAGCCCTTGTATTTCTGGTGCTTTTTTTATTTATGATTGACAATCGAGGATTGTTATCGCCTTTGCTCTGAATCCGTGGCCGGTGATCTCGTTTATATAGGCATCACACACGTATTGCATCATGCTGATATAACTGGAATATATGCAGCCTAAATCCCAATATACCCCCAAAAAATAACCCCCAAAGATTCCGTCTATCCTCTTCAGGGGGCCTGGCTCTGGTCATGTGGGGTTGTTATTTCTCCTTTACCTCGTTGATCATGTCGACCAACTTGGGAACATTGATTATTTCATCATTCAGACTGTCTCACGAACCCCGGCCACTTAAACACCTTTGTGGAACGGCTTGGTCTTTGGATGCGGCTTTTTTTTGTTTCCACCAACCACACCTTATAAGTTATCAACTTCGCTCAGGCCGCAGAATAAAACGCCCCTAATAAAGAGCGGGTCCCTTGGGAACCCGCCCTTTATTGATTAGTCTATCTGGGGCCGAGATTGCTTATTTTTCCACTCCCATCTTATCCATCTGATCCTGTACATCCTGCAGCTTCTGCTCGAGCGTTTTCATGTCTTCCGGGGAATAGACGGTGCCCTTCTTTACATCGGCTTTCATTTTCTTCATCCTTTTCTCAACGACTTCAGCCTTATTCAGGCAAGTGCCTGCTGAAATTGCGCATTGTTCTTGCTCTTGCGCAGTCGCGGCGAAAACCGGAACAGCTGCAGACATCAGGAACGCCGCCATTAATACCAATGCACTCGTCTTCATAAATTTCCTCCTATGGTGTTTGATATGTCAGAGATGAAATTATCCCTGAACTGTATTATTTGTTCATTTCCCCCTCGATTGCTGTTTGGAAGCCCTGAAGTGAACGATCTTTCAGAACTTTACCGTTGATATACACGGTGGGAGTCCCAAGTATACCCAGGCGGGTCACGTCGGCCATATCCCGTTCAATCAGCTTCTGAATGGCAGGATCTTTCATTTTCTTGTTAAAGCGTTTCAAGTCGAGATGCAACTCTTCGGCTATTGCCGTAATCTTCGGTTTGTTCAGCACCAGTTGATTATAGAAGAGCAGATCGTGATACTCCCAGAACTTGCCCTGATCCCATGCGGCATGGGCTGCTTCAACGGCTTCCTTGGAAAAATCGTGATAAGGACAAAGTTTATGAACCAACTTTACGTCATTGGGATATTTCTCCAACACCTGATGAAGTACCGTTTCAAGGGCATTGCAGACGGGACAGAGATAATCGGAAAAGACAATGATGGTTACCGATGCATCGGCCGGCCCATTGACCGGAAGTCCCGCTATGTCGATCACCTGGCGCTCTACAGCGGCGAATGAATTGCTGTCAACTCCGGTGATTTGGATCAGAAATGCCGCGCACAACAGGGTCAGCAGATATTTTCTCATTCGCATTATTCCTTCGTCGAACTCATTATCCCCTTGGGTCTATTATCATAACATCATTTCCCCAGCGTCTTCACTCCCGGATGCCATCCTAGCGGGCAGAGCTCTCCGGTCTGCAGCGCTTCGAGCACCCGCAGGGTTTCCTCGACGCTTCTCCCCACCGACAGGTTGTGGACCAACTGGTATTGAAGGACGCCGTTGGGATCGATGATGAAAAGGCCGCGCAACGCTACCCCTTCTTTTTTATCGAGAATGCCGTAACGTTTGGCAACGTCCTTATTAAAATCGGAGAGTAGCGGATAACTTAGATCGCCGAGGTCGCCGCGCGTTATCCAGGCAAGATGCGAATACTTGCTGTCCTCAGAGGCGCCAAGCACCACGGCATTCAGTTTCTTGAACACATCGAGTTTCTCATTGAACCCTTTGATCTCCGTCGGGCAGACAAAGGAGAAGTCGAAAGGGTAAAAGAAGAGAACCACCCATTTGCCGCGGAAGTCAGTTAGGCTCATTTTTTTGAAGTCTTTGCCGACAACCGCATCCAGCGTGAAGTTGGGGGCCTGCTCACCGATCATGGCCGGCGTCTGACCGGAGATCGCGTTCATCACGTAGTGTTTTGCGCTGTGTGACGAGTCGGGGGACTCCGCCGCCTGAACCGGCCGGACAGCAGCAGTGCTCAAGACGAGGATAACTGAAGCTGTACACAATAACTTGGTTAATCTATTCATCCGCGCCTCTTTGGGGAAATGGTTAATCCACAAATCATAATCGGTCATATTTTAGTGAATTATACAACTGTCGTTGATTTTTGCAAGGAGCAATGGAGATAAAGTTGTCTCCTATGGAGAGCGGAACAATCCGGGGGCTGAACCGGTGGTGTAGGGAATTTAACGGACATGCTCCCAGCCACTGGTGTCAGTTATTCACGTAGCGATTTAGACCTGGAAAAGTGTCCGCCCGATCTGGTCTACAACCCTATGGACATGAGAGCCGCAGCCTTATGGCTCCAAGATAAAGAAATCGTTGTTATACTCCAGGATGAGCAGAAAAGATGAAACGCCTCGTTTCGATTTCCCTGCTGTTATCTATCATCACCCTGACCGCCTGTTCTGGCAAAGAAACGCCGCCGTCTACCGTGGAATGCAAAGTAGTGCCCGATTTCACCGTTCGGGACCTTGCGGAAAAAGAGACGAGACTTTCCTTCTTGAAGGGGAAGGTGGCGTTCGTTAACTACTGGGCGAGTTGTGCTCTCCCTGCCGTGAGGAGATTCCTTCAATGGCGGACCTGAACCGACTCATGGCAGGCAAACCGTACCATCTCCATCGATGGGGGGGCAAAGAGACAGTCGAGGCCTTTATCAAGAAGTCAGGGTATAAACTACCGGCGCTTCTTGGCAGTGACGAGACGATCATCAAGCGGTACTGCATCACCGGAGTGCCAGAAACCTTTGTCATCGACCGGAAAGCAGTTATAATTAAAAAAATTGTCGGCCCTCAGAGTGGAACGCACCGGAGGTCGTAAAGTCCTTTAATGAAACTATGCAGTCAAATAGGTTGAGGTAGAGTAAGAAACAAAAGCAGAGTGAGCGCCAATGTTTTACTTTACCACTACCTTTCCCTTTACCTGAACGGAGTGCATCATGGAATCAGACAATATCACCATCATCGGCGCATTTATCGCGGGTCTCCTCTCGTTTCTCTCTCCCTGCGTTTTCCCCCTGATTCCGTCCTTTATCACCTATATCACCGGTCTCTCCTTCGCCGATCTGCAGGCCGAAAACCCTACCCATAAGGTCCGCCGGCAGATCATAATCCACTCTCTTCTCTTCATCGCCGGGTTCACCTGCGTCTTCGTCCTCCTCGGCGCTTCGGCCACTTTCATCGGCGGCTTTCTTCGTCATCATATGAAACTCCTCCGCCGGATTGGCGGGATCCTGATCATCCTGTTCGGGGTACATCTGACAGGCCTTTTCCCCATTCGCTTTCTGCTCGGCGAAAAGCGGGTGAGCATCCACAGCAAGCCAGCCGGCTACGTGGGGAGTTTCCTGGTCGGTGTTGCCTTTTCCGCCGGCTGGGCCCCTTGCATGGGTCCGATCCTCGCCTCAATCCTGGCGGTCGCAGCCATCGAGGAAACCGTCTATCACGGCATCATGCTCCTTCTGGCCTATTCGATGGGGCTTGCCATTCCTTTTTTCCTGGCGGCCCTGGCCATGCACCAGTTTATGGTCGTTTTCAACCGCTTCAAGAAGTTTATCCGTCTCTTCGAGATATTTACCGGTGTATTTCTCATTATTGTCGGGATAATGGTATATGGTAACTACCTGTCTCGGCTGAGCCGTTACATACCCAGCATATTCGGGGGAGATTAGGTCTGAAGGAATAAAGGTCGAAGACGCCGGCAATAGCCGGCAGAGGTTAGGTGTCGAACGTCAACTACATGGTAATGTTATGTGAAGCGTAAAGTTCGTTAACTCTGAACCGTTCATCGGCATACTCGTGCTAAATGCTTTTTTTACGCCGTGGTTTTATTTCTAATCGTCTTCCGCATTAACGGTATCACCTGCGCCCCGGATTTCAACCCGTCTAAGTAATCAGCCCAGGTCTGAATCATTTTCCTTCGCTCGGCAAGGTGCGAAGTACGGTTGTAGGCCCTGCCAGTCGGATCGCGCACTGAATGGCTCAATTGATTCTCGATGAAATCGGTTCGGACCTCCAAAACTTCATCAAGGCTCGTTCTCGCCATCGGTCAGAATCCGTGCCCAGTGATCTCTTTTATATAGGCATCACAGGAATGTTGTAACCAGCCTAAACAACATATCTCTTCATCAAGCCATTTTCTTTGTACCCCCATAAATACCCCTAACCGCTTTCCCTTGTCTTTTACATGCTCAAGTATAAAAAGGGCGACTTGTTCAGTGGCTTTCATCTGCAGGGAACGGAGGCCACTCTTTCCGTCACGGTTTACCCCGGCAACGGCAGCCAGCTTTGTACGTTCAGCCCCAATTTGGGACCGATTTGGCTTGCTTTAAATTTATTCTTGTGTCATTAATTTGTTATTATAAATTTTCATAGCGGCCTGCTAAATTAGGGAGTTGCAGAGCATGACCTTCCTTTCATCACTATCAATGCTCCTTCCGACTTCAGCCCTTTCCCGCAAAATACTCTCAAAACCTTTCTTAATCCACGAAGCTTCGTGCAGCATTCATCAGCCTTCAGCCTTCAGCCTTCAGCCTTAACACATGGCTCACTGTGTCTCATTCTTCCAGATATTGTCTTTCCGTTATCAAGTTCCATGTCGCGCCTGCACGTATAGTAGTATGCCCGTCATGATTATGAAAAAGATCCTTGTCTTGTGGCTGTCGCTTGCTTGCTTGATATGCGCTTCCTTGCTGCCAGCCACCACTTACGCCGTGAATTTCGCTGCCGGCGCCAAGCAGGAACTCGGCTACCAGCTTAAGCTCTACCCGTTCTACTATGCCGCCGACACCCGCACCAACAAAGACGGCAACCCTGCCGTCACCGATCTGGGGCTGAAGAAATACGGCGTCTCTATCGGCAATTTCTACCAGAACGGTGACTTGCAACTGAACGCCATCATTCCGGTCGGCAAACTGGAGATCGGCAAACAAAACAGCGATGATGCCGGTCTTGGCGATATCCAGTTGCGCGCAGGCTGGTATCTCCCCGTGGAATGGGCGAGTATCCTGCCGATGCTGATGGTCAAGGTCCCTACCGGCGGCTTCGACAAAAACAATAAGATAAATATGGGTGACGGCCAGACCGACCTGGTCACGGAACTGTATCTCTTCAAGCTGCTGCAGCCGCTCTCCTTCGATGCCGTACTCAAATACGCCGTCCGTTTCCGCAACCCGGACAGCGACGTCACTCCCGGCAACGAGTTTACCGCCGAGGGGCTCATCACCTGTCGTCTGGCTGAAAGAATCCGGGTCGGCCCGGCTGTCAACTTTCTCGTTGGGGGAAACAACAAAAAGGCAGGCAAAGCCCTGGCCGATAGCGGCCTGATGCGCCTTTCCGCCGGCGGAGAGATTTGGTATGGCCGCTTTGATCATGTACACATATCACTGGCCGCCTACAAGGACGTGCTGACCCGCAACATCAATGAAGGAGTTACGGCGATGAGCCGCATCGTATTCGACTTCTAACGGATGCCCTTATGGTGAAAATCATTCCGGTTTTTTTCCTGTTTTTCCTTCTTCTCTGCCCAGCCTTTCCCTGCGCAGCGGCTTCGCCCCCTCTCGTCCTCAACGCTAATACCGAATCATCCCCCCTGGCCGGCCACATCGACATACTTGAAGACAATACCGGGAAACTGACTATCAATGAGGTGAGTTCTCCCGCGTTTGCCGGGATGTTCAGGCCGGGCAGGGGTGTTGCGCTACGCGCCGGGTATACGGAAAGCGTCTACTGGGCCAGGTTTACCATTGAAATTCAAGCGACAACGGCACTACCCCGGCTCCTGGAACTGGATATGCCGAGAATGAGTTACCTCGATCTCTACGTCCCGGCCGCGGGGGGCGGCTTAGACCTCATGCAGGCAGGCGCCCTGCGGCCGATGAGCATACAGAAATTCCGGCATAGAAATCCCGTCTTTCCCCTGGTCATTGACGGTACGGATAAAACCTTTTATATGCGGTTTGACGGCGTAAGGCGGGCGGAATTACCGTTGACGGTCTGGTCGCATGAGGCTTTTAACCGCATGGACAGCCGGAGGGCGCTGATTCACGGGTGCTACTTCGGGGCCATGATGGTGATGTTCGCCTACAATTTTTTTGTATTCCTTTCGCTGCGCGACAGGAGTTATCTGTTCTATATCCTGGAGATACTCTGCTTCACCCTGTACGTTTTCAACTCTAATGGATTTCTATCGGAGTTCGTAACTGCGGAGATGCCGTCCTTCAATAAGTACGCCTTTTTGCTTATCGTGCCGGCGGCTCTCGCCGGGCAGGCATTCAGCCGGAATTTTCTTGCTACCGCGCGCAATACTCCCTTTCTAGATCGTCTTATCAAGCTGAACATGCTTGTGGTAGCCATCTTGATACCCGCATTATTAGTCGTATCTACAACAGCTATTATACGAGCCGTTTCCGTTATTATCCCCTGCTCGTCTCTCCTTATCCTGAGTGCGGGGGTAGCCTGCCTGCGCCGAGGGTACCGTCCTGCGCGATATTTTGTCGGCGCGCGCATCTTTCGCTTCATAGGAACTCTCTCAACGATTCTCGCTGCAAATCGCATTCTACCCTTGTATTTTTTGACCATGTTCGGCTTGCAGATCGGTTCAATATTTGAAGTGGTGCTCCTCTCCTTTGCCCTTGCCGACCGTATCAATGTGATGCGGCGCGAAAAGGAGGAGGCGCAGGCGGAAGCAATCAGGTCGAGCCACCTGGCTGCCCTTGGGGAACTTGCGGCGGGCGTCGCCCATGAAATCAATACCCCCTTGAATACGATCATCAATTCAGCCGACCTTATTCTTGAAAATGAAGACAGGAAGGACACCGAGCATGATGTGGACATTATCAAAAAACAGGGCAGACGGATTGCGACGATCGTAAAGAGCCTGCTCTTTTTTTCGCGCAGTCCTGAAAAGGAGAAGGTTCAGTATGCAGTATCCGAGCTGCTTCAGGGGACGCTGGACATGATCGGGGCAAAGCTTCGCAAGGAGAATATCATATTGACCATTCAAGTCCCATCTGATCTTATGAACGTAATGGTTCATCCGCAGCAGATAGAGCAGGTTTTTCTCAACATTCTGACGAATGCCTCGCATGCGCTCGACGAGAGGCATGGCGCCGCACACGCCGGCAAGACCCTTGAAATTGACGCTTCCGAGATTGTAATCAACGACCGGCCGTACGTCAGGATTGCGTTTCTGGACAACGGCATCGGGATACCGGTTTCCCTGCTCGCAACGGTCAAGGATTCGTTTGTTACGACAAAGAAGACCGGCACCGGCCTCGGCCTGAGCATCAGTCAAAAGATTATCGACGAACACGGTGGAGCTATCGAAATAGAAAGCAAGGCAGGTGAGTATACAAAGGTGAGTGTAGATCTTCCGGCAGCATAAGGAGCAATGAACCTATGGACACCAGAATTCTGATAATTGAAGACGATGAGCTGCTCGCCTCCACCTTTCAGCGCTTCCTCAAGGGCGCGGGTTACAAAGCAGATATAGCCGGAGATTATGCCGGCGGAAAAGAGCTGCTGACGAGCGGCTCATATAGTACCGTATTCATGGACATAAACTTACAGGGTAAACAAACCGGGATAGACCTGCTCAAGGAGATCAGAGAAATCAATATTGATACTCCCGTGGTGGTCATAACCGGTTACCCCGAGGTGGCTACAGCGGCTGAGGCAGTGCGTAACGCCGCCTTTGATTACCTTTGCAAGCCGATAGAAAAAGAGCAGTTGCTCCGGGTTACAAGCGCCGCGGTCAGCCGCAAGACCTTGAATGATGAGAAGAAAAGGCACCAGCAGAATCTCGAAGCTGCTTTCAGAAGCGTGAGGGACGCCATCGTTACGGCGGACCTCGACATGCCACTAACCGGCCGGAACGAGGCTGCGCCGGTGGCAAATCCTGAAACCTTGTTGAGCGAGCGCGAAAGGCAGATATTGTCAATGCTTGGCCAGGGCGAATCCAGCTCGGATATTGCCGCTGTTTTTTTTATCAGCGCCCGCACCGTGGAGTCATATTTCGCGCGGATCATCACCAAGCTCAACCTTGACGGCATGAAGGAACTCAGACGTTATGCCATAAGAAACAAGCAGGCGTAAGAAAAACCGAAATTAGAAAGTTTCACGCGGAGACGCGGAGAACGCGGAGCAAACCTTAAGTATAGGCTTTTGTTTGTGACGTTCCCCGCGTGCTCTGAGACTCCGCGTGAGGCCAGATTTGCTCTGCATTTTGCTTACATATTGCAATAACTCAAGTCGTAAAAGGCTATTTCCTTAAATCCGTTTCGCCCCCCTCATTTACCGTAATTTCCCCTACAAAATACAGTAATTTCCCGTACAGACAAGAGCCGGATTTTACTGTACCTATGAAATACCAACAAAATCAAAAAGAAAGAGGTAATTAAAAATGAAGCCATTTCTATTCGTCAGTATGATGCTTGGTTTGATTTCAATGATGGTTTTAAGCGGTTGCGGCAGTAGTAGTAGCTCCCCAGCTGTCAAACCAGCTGCAGCGGAAGTGAAAGCTGTTTACGACCAGGTTAATAATGATGTGAACGCGTTATGCAGCACCGATGTAAACACAGGTTCCACTGCTACTTATTCATACGCATCCGGAACATTATCAGTAAAGGTTACCGCTACAACAGGAACAGTCTTTCCGCTTACCTGTGTTTACACCCTTACAAACTTTGTTAGTGGTTCGTATACCATCAGCGGCATTACAACCGCAATTGTAACGGCACCTGACTACTGGACTTCAACCGGAACCCTGACAGGCAGTGGCGGCGATATCAGCACCATTGTTGTCGATATGGCCAGAAACGGAAACCCAAATGTAATGACCGGTACTTTGACAGTCAACGGTTATCCTTATGATTACGCAACTGGTGCTTACAAGTAACCACCAGTGAGAAAAGGGTGGAGGGGATTTTATCTGGCATTCCGGGAGATTTGCGCTTTAACGGAGGTTTAAACCTGATGAAAGGCGGAATTGGAGAAACGGCGCGCATATTCATGATCGACAATCATCCGGCGCTGCGGCAGGGATTGAAACGGTTGTTTTCCCGGAAGTCGCACATCGTCTGCGGCGAGGCGGGCAACAGGGTTGAGACCTTTGAGCGGATCGGATTATCCGCCGCCGATATGGCGCTTCTGGATATCTCCCTGGCAGAAGAGAACGGGATTGAAATGATTGCGGGGATACGCGATCTCGGCATCAGCGTGCTGGTTTACTCCATGATTGAGGATGCCGACACGGTAAAAAGGGCTTTCAGCGCCGGGGCCAATGGCTATGTTACCAGGCAGGAGAAGCCGGCGGTTCTGATCGCCGCGGTGTCGGACCTTTTGGCCGGCAGACGTCACATCAGCCCGCGTGCCGCCCGGAGCCTGGCAGAGAAAGTGCTGCCGTCGCCTGACATGAATCGTAAAGCCATGCTGAGCGGGCGAGAAAAAGAGGTCCTGTCCATGCTTGGCCAGGGCGACTCAAATGCCGACATAGCGTCCGTTTTTGCCATAAGTGTCCGCACCGTTGAGACATATTTTGCGCGGATAATCAAAAAACTAAAACTTGATGGCATGAAGGCGTTAAGGCGTTATGCGATAAGGAACAAACAATAATCCTGAAATCGGGACGGCAACTAAATACAATCTTATAGATCGCGGCGGACAGTAGGTTCTTTGGGTATTTGGCAGCAATGCCTCCAGCCGCCTTTACCGGTTTTTTCCCTCTATTTAGAATTTTTAAGGAGTTCAATTATGCGACGATTCAATCTGATGTTGATGGTTTTGTTTTCAGTATTCCTTTTTACCGAAGGCGCCGCCCTGAGCGCTAATGTTTCCCTGTGGAAGGGAGAGAACAATGCCACTGACAGTGTCGGCAGTAATAATGGAACACTGTATGGCGGGGTTACGTTTGCGGCAGGCAAAATCGGGCAGGCATTCAGCTTTGACGGCACTGCACAGTATGTCTCAATACCCTCGTCGGCATCCCTGAATATTTTTGGCACCCATACCGTTGCGTTCTGGGTCAAGCCGAACTCATTGCCGACGAGCGGCAACGCTTTCCAGTTAGTGAGCAAGTGGACCAACGGATATGAACACAAGCAGGTGAATCTCAACGCAAATGGCAAGATAACCTACTTTTTGTTCGGCACAACCGCCAGCTTTGGTGCAACATCAACCACGGCTCTGCAGCCGGGCGTATGGTGCCATGTTGTGACCACCTATGACGGCGCGAACATGAAGATCTATATTAATGGAGTGGAGGATGCCAGCACATCTGCTACAGGAGATGTCGGCGACAGCAGCGGCACATTATATCTTGGCTACAACCCCGATACTGCCTTTGTCGGGAACGAGAAATATTTCAACGGCCTGCTGGATGAAGTGGGGTGGTATGACAAGGCTTTGTCAGCCACAGAAGTGGCAAATCTGAAAAGGGTTCAGACTATCCAGATCCTGCAAACCGGGCAGACCACCTGCTACGATGCTGGCGGAACACCAATTCCCTGCGCCGGCACCGGGCAGGATGCTGAAAAACTGGCCGGCGCTCTCTGGCCATCCCCCCGTTTTACAGACAACAGCATAGCAGCGCCCGCTGACCTGACAATAACCGATAACCTGACCGGATTGACCTGGATAAAGAATGGCAACCTGATGATAAGCCGTGATCCTTCCTTCGATCAGGATGACACCCACAATGATGGTGTTGTCACTTGGCAACACGCCCTGGACTATATCAAAAAACTGAACGATGATAGCTATCTTGGTCACAACGACTGGCGCTTGCCGAACCGCAATGAACTGGAAAGCCTGCTCAACGAACAGCAACCCCATCCGGCCACCTGGTTGAACGCGCAGGGGTTTACAAATGTCCAGTCCGATTATTATTGGTCTTCCAGTAGCGAAGCAGACATCGCCAGCTGCGCGTGGTTCGTGGCCATGAACCACGGCTACGTGGACTACGGCTCTAAGGACAATAACCACTATGTGTGGCCCGTGCGCGGCGGACAGTCTGGCTCTTTGATTCTTCCCAGAACAGGCCAGACCACCTGCTACGATACTGGCGGATCAGCAATTCCCTGCGCCGGCACCGGGCAGGATGGTGAGATACAGGCTGGCGCTGTCTGGCCATCCCCCCGTTTTACCGACAACAGCATAGCAGTACCCGCTGATCTGATGATAACCGATAATCTGACCGGGTTGATCTGGACAAAGGATGGCAACCTCCCTGCCGCAACTAAAACCTGGCAGGCAGCCCTGGATTACATAGCTTCTCTCAATAGCAGCAATTACCTTGGCCACAGCGACTGGCGTCTGCCGAACCGCAATGAACTGGAAAGCCTCGTCAGCATACCGCAGCCAGATACGGCCACCTGGTTGAACACGCAGGGGTTTACCAATGTCCAGTCCGATTGTTATTGGTCTTCCAGTAGTTACGCAGGCTATACATTCTACGCCTGGTGCGTGGGCATGTACGTCGTGAACTACGACTTTACGTCCTATAACTACTATGTGTGGCCCGTGCGCGGCGGACAGTGGGGTAATTCGGTAATTTCGGTTTCGCCTGCCGGCAAGGATTTCGGCAGCGTAATTACCAACATGACTTCCACCAGCCAGACCTTGACCATCAGCAATAACGGCACAGGTACGCGCAGCAGCCTGGTTATCGGCAGCATCAGTCTTGCCGGCGGCGACAGCAGCATGTTTAACCTGACAACCGGTGACGGAACCGGCGGCAGCTGCGGTGCTACGCCGACCATTGCCAATGGTTCCAGTTGTACTGTTTCTGTCAACTTTACCCCCACCTCAGCCGGGGCCAAAGCTACAAACCTGCGTATCGCCTCCAGCGACCAGACTGCGCTGAACAAGGATATTGCCTTGAGCGGAACCGGAGTCAAGATCGCTGCCACAATCACAATCACCCCGGCATCTCTTACGCAAATCTATGACGGCACCCCCAAATCGGTAACAGCCACCACCAACCCGACCGGCCTGACCGTTATCTTTACCTATGGCGGCAGTGCTGCTGCTCCTGTCAACGCAGGCAGCTATGTGGTTGTCGGCACAATTAACGATGCCAGCTATCAGGGCAGCGCCAGTGACACGCTGCTGATAGGCAAAGCACCACAAACAATTACCTTTGGCTCAGCGCCCATCGTGACAGTCGATAGCAGCGGCACGGTGAGCGCCACCGCTACTTCAAGCCTTCCGGTATCCTTCAATTCATCTACCCCTGCTGTCTGCAGCGTCATCAGCAGCACGGTAACCGGTGTATCAGCAGGAACCTGCATCATTGCCGCCAACCAGGCAGGCGATAGCAATTACAATGCCGCCTCCGAGGTTACGCAGAACATTACCGTTATACGATCCATCCAGATACCGCAAACCGGGCAGACCATCTGCTACGATGCTGGCGGCACGGCAATTGCCTGCGCCGGCACCGGGCAGGATGGTGAAGAACTGGCCGGTGCTATCTGGCCATCCACCCGTTTTATTGACAATAGCATAGCAGCGCCCGCTGACCTGACGATAACCGATAGCCTGACCGGGTTGATCTGGACAAAGGATGGCAACCTCCCTGCCGCACCCCAAAACTGGCAGGCAGCCCTGGATTACATAGCTGCTCTCAACAGCAGCAATTACCTTGGTCACAACGACTGGCGGCTGCCGAACCGTAATGAATTAGATAGCCTGATCAACAAGCAGTTGACATCTTCGGCCAACTGGCTGAACACGCATGGGTTTACAGATGTTCAGGCAAACTACTATTGGTCGTCCAGTACAGCTGCCGACAGCACTGGCGACGCCTGGACAATATATATGGAGTATGGTTACGTGCTCAAACAAATGAAGACACTTAACCGTTTTGTCTGGCCCGTTTGTGGTGGACAGTCAGGCACTGTGACTCTTCCCAGAACCGGACAAGCTTCCAGTTATGCTGCTGGAGATGACGGGGACCTCAAAATCGGAGCTGCCTGGCCATCACTCCGGTTTAGCGACAACAGTATAGCTACAACCACTGACTTGACAGTAACCGACAATCTGACCGGGTTGATGTGGACGAAAAATGGCAATCCATCTGCGGCAATTAAAAGTTGGCTGGAGGCCCTGGATTATATTAACACTCTCAACAGCAGCAACTACCTTGGTCACAACGACTGGCGTCTGCCGAACCGTAATGAACTGGAAAGCCTGGCCAATAAGCAGCAACCGGATCAGTCCGTCTGGTTGAACATGCAAGGATTTACAAATGTTCAGCCAGACTCCTACTGGTCCTCCAGTAGTTTTCAAGCCTACGCCTGGTTTTTGTCCATGGTCGAAAGTACAGTGAGTATCGCCACTAAAGGTTCTGGCCTCTACGTCTGGCCCGTGCGCGGCGGACAGTGGGGTAATTCGGTAATTTCGGTTTCGCCTGCCGGCAAGGATTTCGGCAGCGTAATTACCAACATGACTTCCACCAGC
>Ga0210377_10000439_pt1 | contig 40067 bp, 36 predicted proteins | sample PLM4_65_b1redo_FD_155480 | JGI IMG/M metagenome (GOLD analysis project Ga0210377, IMG submission 155480) | Groundwater sediment microbial communities from an aquifer in East River, Colorado, USA - PLM4_65_b1 redo | ecosystem: Environmental > Terrestrial > Soil > Riparian zone | place: USA: East...
CGGCGGCGAGGAGGAAGAGCGCGATCGCGCCGCCGCGGCGGAATTCCGCGGCCTCGCCACGAAATCGCTGCTCAGTCTCGCGATTGGCCTGGGTATGATGTTCCTCATGCCGCCCGCGCCGGTCCAACTCGCGCTGGCGACCTTCGTCGTGCTCTGGGCGGGGCGGCAATTCTACCTTCGAGCATGGCGGGCTTTCCGGCACCACAGCGCCGACATGAATACGCTCATCGCCGTCGGCACCGGCGCGGCCTACGTGCTCTCCCTCGTGGCGACGCTCCAGCCCCACCTCTTCATGCGCCAGGGGATCCACGCTCCGGTGTATTTCGAGGCGGTGATCGTGATCATCGCGCTCATTCTTCTCGGCAACGCGCTCGAGGCCCGGGCGCGCCGGCAGACGTCGGCGGCGCTGCGCGCCATCACCTCGCTGCAGCCCCGCTCGGCGCGGGTGATCCGCGGCGCCGGCGAGCTCGATGTGCCGGTCGAGGACGTGCGGGTGGGAGACACGGTTCTGGCGCGGCCCGGCGAACGCCTTCCGGTGGACGGCGTCGTCATCAATGGCGAGGGCGGCGTGGACGAATCCATGCTGACCGGCGAATCTCTTCCCGTGGCCAAGCAGTCGGGAAGCAAGGTCTTTGGCGGGACCATCAACGGAACCGCCGCCCTCCGCTACCGGGCCACGACGCTCGGGGAAGCGAGCATGCTTGCCGGCATCGTGCGCCTCCTGCGAGAGGCGCAGGCCTCGCGGGCGCCGATGCAGCGGCTCGCCGACCGGATCAGCGCGGTCTTCGTCCCGGTCGTCCTCTGTATCGCGGTCGCGACCTTCGTCGCCTGGTACCTGCTCGCCGGAGACAACGCCCTGCTGCATGCCTTTACCGCCGCCGTCTCGGTGCTGATCATCGCCTGTCCCTGCGCGATGGGGCTCGCGATTCCCACCGCCGTGATGGTCGCGACCGGACGGGCCGCTGAGCTCGGTTTCCTCCTCAAGGGAGGCGAGGCGCTCGAGCGAGTGGGACGGGTGAGGACGGTGCTGCTCGACAAAACGGGTACCGTGACTGAAGGCAAGCCGGTGCTCACTGACGTCATCTCCGCGCCGGGTGCCGCGACGCTCGACTGGCTTGGTCCGGTGGCTTCTCTCGAAGCCGCTTCTGAGCATCCCCTGGCGGCCGCTGTGGCGGAGGGCGCCCGCGAGCGAGGGCTTCGCCTCTCCCTGGTCACCGGGCTCACCTCCCGGCCGGGCCGAGGGGCTTCGGGGGTGGCAGGGCGCGACGCGGTTGCGGTGGGGAACGAGGAGATGATGCAGTCGCTCGGGATCGACCCGGCCCCACTCCGCGAGGCGTTCGCCAGGCTGGCCGGGGAGGGGAAGACCCCGTTCTACGCCGTCGTGAACGGTGCGCTGGCGGGGATCCTCGCCGTGGCGGACCGGATCCGTCCCTCGTCCGCGAGCGCCATCACCGGCATGAAGCAACTTGGGCTCGAGGTGATTATTCTCACCGGCGACAATCGCCGGACCGCGGAGGCAATCGCGAAGGCGGCGGGCGTGTCTCGCGTGGTGGCCGAAGTACTCCCGGAGGGAAAGATCGCCGAGGTGCGGCGACGGCAGGCCGCGGGCGAAGTGGTCGCGATGGTGGGCGACGGGATCAATGACGCGCCGGCCCTCGCCGCCGCCGATGTCGGGATCGCTATGGGATCGGGCACCGATGTGGCCGCCGAAGCGGGCGACGTGGTCCTCATGCGGGCCGATCTCGGTACGGTGCTCCAGGCAATTCGGCTCTCCCGCCGCGCCCGGGCCACCATGCGACAGAATCTATTCTGGGCGTTCATCTACAACGTCATTGGGATCCCCGTCGCCGCAGGGGTACTCTATCCTGCCTTCGGCATTCTCCTGAGTCCGGTGCTGGCGAGCGCGGCGATGGCGATGAGCAGCGTCTCCGTCGTGTCGAATTCGTTGCGCTTGAGGAGATTCCGCTGACCGCGATACGCTGACTGCTAACTGCTAACTGCTAACGGGACAGGCATGAGCCAGACTGATCCAGAGGCCGCGAAATGCGGATGTGAGGTTTCCGCCGACGCGACGGGGCGGAAGGCGGCCGGCGTCGACCCCGACATCAAGGAGCGCAATCTCAAACGGCTCCGTCGCATCGAGGGGCAGATCCGCGGCCTGCAGAAGATGGTCGCCGAAGACCGGTACTGCCCCGATATCCTGATTCAAGTGGCCTCGGCGCACGAGGCGCTGCGCTCGGTCGGCAGGGAGGTCATGCGAAACCACCTGCGTCATTGCGTCGCTCAGGCGGTGCGGGCGGGTGGGCCGGAAGCCGAGACCACATATGACGAGCTGCTCGATCTCATGTACACCTACTCCCGGTGACCGCGCTCGGAGTCCTTCAGATCGCGGGGCGGGCGGGCGGCCACCTCCGCCGCCGTGTCGCCGCCTACCTTCCACAGCCGGGCGACGTCCGTGTCGACGAGCGGGTCATCCGGCAGTATGGTCTCAGGACCGGGGATGACATCGCGGGCGAGATCCGGAGCGGCAAGGGAGGCTGCGCGCTCGATCGGGTGACCACGATCAACGGTTGCCCGGCGGCGGAGCTCCGGGACCGGCCCGAGTTCGCCAGTCTCACGGCGATTCACCCCGACGCCCCGCTGCGCCTGGAAAGCGATCTCGGGCCCGGGAGTCCTGCGACGGCGACCAACCGGCTCATCGATCTCCTCGCGCCGATCGGAAAGGGCCAGCGGGGACTCATCGTCGCCCCGGCAAAGGGGGGAAAGACGATGGTGCTCCAGGCCATCGCTCAAGGGGTACACGCCAACTTCCCCGAGGCGGGACTGTTCATCCTCCTGGTGGACGAGCGGCCGGAGGAAATCTTCGAGATGGAGGCCGCCGGGTGCGGCGAGGTGATAGCCTCGAGTTTCGACAATCCCCCCGCCCAGCACGTGGCCGTGGCCGAGCTCCTCCTCGAACGCGCCCGGCGCCTGGTCGAGGTGGGGCGGGACGTGGTGCTCATCGTGGACTCGCTCACCCGGCTCGCCCGGGCCTACAATTCGGTGGAAAAAGGGACCGGGCGCACCATGACGGGCGGGCTCGACGCGCAGGCGCTGGAACGGCCGAAGCGTTTCTTTGGAAGTGCCCGGCAGGTGAGTCCGGCCCAGGGGGGCGGGTCGCTCACCATCATCGCCACCGCGCTCATCGAGACCGGAAGCAAAATGGATCAACTGATCTTCGAGGAATTCAAGGGGACCGGCAACAGCGAGGTGGTGCTTTCGCGGGAGCTGGCCGAGCGCAGGGTATTTCCGGCGATCGATCTGCTGGCGAGCGGGACCCGGAAAGAGGAGTTGCTCCTTTCACCGAAGGGACTCGAGGCGTCCCGCGTGCTCCGGCAGCGGATCGCACGCATGACACCGCTCGACGCGATGAATAATCTGCTGGGTGAGCTGAAACGGTACCCGACGAACCAGGCCCTCATCGATTCACTTGCGAAAGGATAGCCGACACGTGCGCTTCCGCCTGTCGACCGTTCTCGTATTCCTGCCTGTCGCCGCCGTCGCCCAGCCTCCCTCTCCTCCTCCCCGTCCCGTCGCCCAGGCGGTGCGGGTCGGCAAGGGCCCCATCCTCGACGGGCGACTGGACGATTCGGTCTGGACCAGGGCGCCGGTGCTCAGTGCTTTTCACCAGCACGAGCCGTTCGATGGAAACCCCGCGACCGAGCGGACCGAGGTGCGGATCGTGTTCGACGACGAGGCGCTCTACATCGGGGCGCGGCTCTTCGACAGCGATCCCGCGGGCATCGTGCGGGGGGAGATCCGCCGCGACGCGAATCTCAAGGAGCAGGACGCCTTCCTGGTCGTGCTCGATACCTACCTCGACCGGCAGAACGGTTTCGTGTTCGGCACCACCCCCGCCGGGATCGAGCACGATGGGCAGGTGACCAAGGAAGGTGAGGGCGGATTCGGAGGACCGAGCGGCACTGGCGCCGGCCCCAGTGGAACCACCGGGGCGGCCAATCTCAACTGGGACGGCACCTGGCGAGTGCTCACCACGATCGATTCCGCCGGATGGACGGCGGAGTTCCGGATCCCGTTCGAAACACTCAGGTACGCCGGCGGTGCGACGCAGCGGTGGGGGCTCAACCTGGCCCGCTTCATCCGCCGGAGGAATGAGGAAGACTTCTGGGCTCCGCTCGCCCGGCAGTATTCCTTTTTCCGCGTTTCCCAGGCAGGCACCCTCGAAGCCGTTGAGCCCCCGATTCGGCGTGTGGCCACGATCACCCCGTACCTGCTCGGGACGGTGCGCCGGAATTTTGCCGCGGGTCTCGAGACGGATGCGAGGGCAGAGGTGGGTGGAGACGCCAAATTCGGGGTGACGCAGAGCCTCACGGCCGATCTCACCTACAACACCGACTTTGCCCAGGTCGAGGTCGACGAGCAGCAGATCAACCTGACCCGCTTCAACCTCTTCTTTCCCGAAAAACGGCCGTTCTTTCTCGAGAACGCGGGGACGTTCGCGGTGGGGACGCCGCAGTCGGTCGAGCTGTTCTTCAGCCGGCGCATCGGCATCGGCGCGAACAGCCGCGAAGTGCCCTTGCTTGGCGGGGGGCGGCTCACCGGGAAAGCGGGCGGCTTTACCGTCGGGCTTCTCGACATCCAGTCGGAGCGGGCGGAACAGCTCGGGCAGGCCGGGGTCGCACCCAGCAACTTTGCCGTCGCGCGAGTGTTGCGCGAGTTGCCGCACCGCTCGCAGGTCGGCGCGATCGCCGTCAGCCGCCTCAACACCGACAGTACCGGCGACTATAACGTGACGCTTGGCGCGGATGCCCGCATCGGAATCGGGGACCTCATCTCGATCGACGCCTGGGCCGGGCACACCGAAACGCCGGGGCGGGACCGGGCCTCGAACGCCGTGAATCTCAGCGGGAGCTACGTGACGCGGAAATGGGAGGTGGGTCTGGCGGCGCGCCAGGTCGATCCCGACTTCAATCCCGAGGTCGGCTACCTCGAGCGGCCGACCTTCCGTTTTTACAGTGCGCGGCTGCTTCGGCACCTGCGCACGCCGCAGGTCAGCTGGTTCCGGGAGGCACGGCCGCACATCACCTTCCGGCAGTACGACGACACCGACGGACGCCCGCAGAGCCGGCTGGTGCACATCGACAGCCACATGCTTTTCGCCAACGGCGCGTTCTTCGAGTCGCCGGCCAATTTCGTGCGCGAAGCGCTGGCGGCTCCCTTCGAGATAGGCGACGGGGTCTCGATTCCCGCCGGCGTGTACGACTGGGTGGAGTGGAATCCGAGCTTCAACACCAATCTGAGCGCGCCCTATTCCCTCGCCGGCGTGGCGACGGTCGGCGGATTCTACACCGGCCACCGCGCCGGGCTCAGCTCGACCTTTACCGCCAGGCCGGGCGAAAAATTCTCCGCCGCCCTGAGGGTGAACTACGAGAAGCTGAATCTCGCCGAGGGGGAGTTCGACCGGGTGCTCGTGGGACTGCGACTGGCGTACTCCTTCACGCCGAGCATGTATGTCCAGTCGCTCACCCAATGGAACGACCAGGCGAAGAGCTTCTCCGCCAACGTACGCTTTGGGTGGCTCGGGCCGGCGGGCACCGGACTCTTCATGGTATTCAATGAGGGACGGGAGACGGGCGACAACTCCCGCCCGCTCGACCGCGTGTTTGTGCTGAAGTTTACCAGGCAGTTTGATCTGGGGAATTAGGCAATAGGCACTAGGCAATGGGCAATGGGCAATAGTGAAAAGCCTTTGCCCAGTGCCTACTGCCTATTCCCTAGTGCCTTACCTTAATCGCCGCACCAAGCGAGTCGGCGAGCAGCTTCAGCACATTTCGCCCGTGGCGATCCTTGAGGCTCAGGTTGACGCCGTTCTGGTCGGATCGGAAGTCCACCAGGGAGCGCCCCTGGTCGTCCCGCACCGAGATGATCGCACCGCCGGAATCCGCCTGCAGGCTGAAGGTCCCGCGCTCGAGGCCGTGCCCCCGGTCGATCAAGTCGTAGCGCCCCCGCGCGGTGACGCCGCCGTTGCCGTCGGCGCTGAGGGACGCATCGAGCGCCCGCACCCCGGAGTTGCGCCAGCGGTCTACCACACGGCCGGGCAGGTAGAGGGGACGCGACAGGCCTTCGGGCTGGAACACGACGTCGCCCATCTTGATCAGATCACCGTCGAGCTCGGCATCCGAGGCGCAGCGGAATCCGGTCCGATTGTTCCAGCGCTCGAGGTTGTCGGCGGTGAGCCGGCACTCCCTGAGCTCCTCCAGGGCGGCGTTCCCGTTCAGGGCCACCCGGATGGTCACGTGCCCCAGGGCCTCGGATGCATCGCGCTGGACGTCGATTCCCGAGATCTCGCCGATCTGTTCGCCCCGGAGCCGGAATCCAAGGTGAGCGAGCTGACGGGGAAGTCTGGTGGCGGCGGTGGAAAGCAGACTGCGCACCTCGGCTTTGCCTCTCTTGACCGCGGCCAGGCCGGTCAATCCCAGTCCGAAAACGAGCAGGGCGCCGAGGGTAATTCGAGTCCAGTAGCGGTTCATGGTTCCTCCCAATCCCTCCTTCACGTTGCAACCCGTTACGTTGGTATTCCGCGCTTTGTTTCAGATTGCTTGCTCCACCCCGCTGTGGTTCCTAAGTTGACGGCGACCCTCGATTTGGAGTCCAGGTGGGAAGTTGTCTCCGCTCCCTGGTGGTGCTCGCAGGCTTTGCGCTGGCCTGCGACATCCAAGAGCGGCCCCCGCGAGCTCCGGCGCTCACGACCGGCGAGCGGATCCTCCGAATTCCTCCCGACTCCGAAATCCCGGCTGGCGTCATGGGCGCGGCGATCCGCCGAGGCCGAGCCCTGCTTGCGGACACACCCGACAGTCTTCCGGCTCACGTCGGGAGCGATCTGCGCTGCTTCAGCTGCCACCTGCTGGAAGGGACCAAGGCCGGGGCGCTGCCCCTGATCGGGGTGTACTCGCGGTTTCCGCAGTACCGCAGCCGTAACGGGCTGATCAATCTGCTGGAGGACCGGATCAACGATTGCTTCGAGCGCAGCCTCAACGGAACCGCCCTGCCACGGACCGGCCGGGAGATGCGGGAGATCGTGGCGTACTTCGCATTCATCTCCCGGGGAATCGCTCCCCCAGGTCTCGTTCCCGGGGGAGGGCTCGATTCGGTCGCGGCGGACACTCCGGACACCGTGCGGGGCGCCGGGATCTTCGCTTCGATGTGCGCGCGCTGCCACGGCCCCTCGGGGCTCGGCACCGGAGCCGCTCCGCCCCTCTCTGGTCCGCGCTCGTTCAATATCGGCGCCGGGATGGCACGGCTCTGGACCGCGGCGGCCTTCATCCGGCACAACATGCCCAACGACGGCGCGGTGACGCTGACGGATCAGCAGGCGGCCGATGTGGCTTCCTACGTCATCAGCAGACCGCGACCCGATTTTGCCGCGAAGGCGCTCGACTGGCCCAACGGGAATCCACCGCCCGACGTCGCCTATCCGACCCGGGGCGCGAGCGGCAAGGCAGTGCCGCCAAACAACCGCTAATATTCTCCCGCTCACGAGATTGCTCCGGGGCCTTCGGCCCCTCGCAACGACAACGGAGGTGCCCGCGATGCATACCCGCGATTCCACTCCCCGCCGCGGATTCCTTGCCCGCCTGGCCGGCGGAGCCGCCGCTCTCGCCGGGGGCGCCGCGCTCCCGCCCTCGGCGTTTGCCGCCCAGCAGCCGGCGCACGACCGCTGGCTCGCCGGGCTCAAGGGGAAGCACCGGACGCTGTTCGACTTTCCGGCGCACGGCGACGGCGTTCCGCTGATTCACGTCTACAACTACATCAACACCTACCGAGTGGCATACGGCGAGCCGAGCTCCACCGTGAACACGATCGGCACGTTCTACGGCCCCCCGGGTGGGCCGGCCAGTATGCCGCTGGCCTGGAATGATGTGGTATGGGAGAAGTACAAGATCGGTGAGCTGCTCAAGCTCACCGACCCCGCGACCAGACTGCCCAGCAAGCGCAACATGTTCTTCCGCCCGAGGTCAGGCGATCCGGTGTTCTTCGGCGGCGTGATGAACGTGGCGGGGATCGAGAGCCTGCAGCGGATGGGGACGCTCTTCTTGATGTGCAACAACGCGTTTCAGGGCTGGATGGCGTTTCTCTCCGGCAGCGGAAGCAAAGGCAATCCGGCGGAGATCGAGCGCGACATCCGGGCGAATCTGATTCCGGGCGTGGTGACGGTACCGGCGATGGTGATCGCGATCGAGAAGGCGCAGGGGGCGGGGATTGCGTACAACAGGCAGTGAGGGAGAGCTAACTGCGCTTCTTCCAACGCTCCAAGTCCCGTCTGGCTTTCTTGCTCGGCCGGCCTTTGAGGGGCTCGCCAGCCGAGCGCGCCGCGAGCCGGTGCTGCTCGGCCAAACGCCCGCGCGCCGCTTTGCCGTCGGCGTCCTCCTCGAAGAGCCCCGCCGCGACGGACGCGCTGCCCCGATGCCGGGCTACCGCGATCACCGTGATCCGGTGCTCGTAGGCCCCCAGCCGGATCCGGATTCTATCGGCGGGACGAATGGTCCGGGCCCGTTTTGGTTTCTCGCCCGTGGCCTCGATCTTGCCGCCCTCGATGGCCGCGGCTGCCAAGGACCGGGTCTTGAAGAAGCGCGCGGTCCAGAGCCACTTATCCAATCGAGCGGAGTCGTTCTCTTCCATAGGGTGCTGGGTACTGGGTTCTGGTTGCTGGTGGCAATCAGCCGTTAGCGGTTAGCAGTTAGCTCAGTTTAGTTTCATTCACCTCCCCGTGCCACACACACCATCGCTCGTCCCGCGCCCCGTCGTTCCCGACGGCTCGATCCCGCCCCACGCGGGTGAGCGCCGTTTCGGTCCGCCGGAGCAACGGAGCTTCCTGCGCCTGCTCTATGTCGGCCGCGCGGTACTGGCCGCCATCGTGCTGGTGCGCGCGGCGCTGGTGCGCGAGCAGACCCCCGAACTCGCCTTCACGGCGATGCTGGTGGTGCTGCTCGCCTATGCGGTGACGGGCTACGGCGTTTACGCGACCTTCGTCCGGAGGAGCAGAGGCCCGCTCGGCTTCCTGCAGACCCAGGCGGCGATGGATCTCCTCCTCGTCACGACGCTGGTGCACTTCGAGGGGCCGCGGCAAAGCGGGTGGTCGGCGCTCTACGTGCTGGTGATCGCGGTGTACGCCCTGATCATGCCGCTGCGCTCCGGCATCGTCACGGCGCTGTTCGGCGCGGCGATGTTTCTCGCCGACGCCTACTTCGGCCATCCGGAGCCTCCCGGCACCTGGCTCTGGGGACAGGTCGCGGTGTTCACCGTCGTCTTCCTCGTAGTCGCGATTCTCGGCCAGCGCCTGCGCACGGCGTCGGTGGAGCAGACCGAGCTCGCGAGCGAGCTCCGCCGGGTACGGCTCGAAGCGGACGAAATCCTCCGCAACATTCGCTCGGGGGTAATCACCGTCGACGGACAGGGAAATCTGGCCTTCATGAACCTCGCGGCCGAGCACCTGCTCGGGCTCTCCGCCGTCGAGCACGTAGGGTTTCCGGTGCTCGATGCGCTCGAAGCGCGCGCACCGGAGCTCTGGACGGCGATCGTCGCCGGTATCGAAAAGGGCCGCCGGGTCAACCGTGCCGAGGGCACCGCCCGGCGCGCCGACGGGCGCGAAGTCCCGATCGGACTCTCGACGACGACCTTCGAACGCCCTTCCGAGGCGCTGCCGAGCGTCACCGCGATCTTCACCGACATTTCGGATCTCCAGCAGCTGCAGTCGCTCCATGTGCGCACCGAGCGGCTCGAGGCGGTGGCCGCCCTCTCCGCGTCGCTGGCGCACGAGATCCGCAATCCGCTCGCCTCGATCCGGAGCTCGGTGGAGCAGCTCTCGCGGAGCAGTTACGACGATCCCGACGACCGGGTGCTGGCGCAGCTGATCGTGCGGGAAAGCGACCGGCTGAGCCGCCTGCTCGGGGAATTCCTCGATTTTTCCCGGGTGCGGGCAAGCCATTTCGTGACCGTGGATCTCACGGCGGTGGTGCGGGGCGCGGCGCAGCTCATCCGGGAGCACCCGGACACCGGACCCGGCGTGGACATCGTGGTGCGGGGTGCGTCGGTCGAGGTGGAGGGGGATGAGGACCTGCTGCACCGGATCGTCACCAACCTGCTGCTCAACGCGGCGCAGTCGATGAACGGCGCCGGCCGGATCGAGGCGATCGTCGACCTCCCCGGCACGGGGGAGCTGCCGCGAGGCAGCGGGTTCGAGTACCCGGTGCGGCTCCGGGTCAAAGACGACGGACCCGGCATCGATCCCGAGCTCCAGGCGCGGCTGTTTCAGCCGTTCGTCAGCGGCCGTCCCGGCGGCAGCGGACTGGGACTCGCGATCGTGGAGCGGGCGGTGGCGGCGCACCGGGGGATCGTGCTGCTCGACTCTGCCCAGGGCGTGGGCACCACGTTTACCATTCTGCTGCACGCCAAATGGCCCTCGGAGGACGGTGCATGACCCAGCAACCCTCGATCCTGGTGGTGGATGATGAGTCCGGTATCCTGGACACCCTGCGCATCCTCCTTCGCAAGGAAGGATTCGAAGTGTCCACCGCCCAGGGCGGGAAGGCGGGCCTCGATCAGATTCGCTCGGGCAACCACGACATCGTCCTGACCGATGTCCGGATGCCTCAGGTGACCGGGCTCGACATCCTGCAGGCGGCCAAGGAACAGGACTCGATGACACCGGTGATCCTGATGACGGCACAGGCCTCGCTGCAGACCGCCGTCGCCGCGGTGAACGCCGGGGCGTTCTACTACATCCAGAAGCCGTTCTCCAACGACGAGCTGCTGACGATCCTTCGCCGCGCGTGCGAATACCGCCAGATCAGGGTGGAGAACCGGCAGCTCAAGCAGGATATCCGCCGGAAGGATCGCACCACCGTCGCGCGCCCGATCGGCAAATCCCGCAGGTTCCTGGAAGTGCTCAAACTCGCGGAGGTGGTGGCGCCGACCGATTCCACCGTCCTGATTCAGGGCGAGAGCGGGACCGGGAAGGAAGTGATCGCGCGCTATCTCCACAATCTCTCCGGGCGCGCCGACGGGCCGTTCCTTTCGATCAACTGCGGCGCGCTGCCGGAGAATCTCCTGGAGAGCGAGCTCTTCGGGCACGTGAAGGGGTCGTTCACCGGCGCGGTTCGCGACAAGCAGGGACTGTTCGCCGCCGCGCGCGGCGGGACCTTCTTCCTCGACGAAGTCGGCGAGATGCCCCCGTCGCTGCAGATCAAGCTCCTCCGCGTGCTCCAGGAGCGGGAGGTGATTCCGGTGGGCGCGACGGAGACCATCCCGGTGGATGTGCGGATCGTGGCGGCGACCAACCGCGATCTCGAGGAAGAGGTTCGCCGCGGGCACTTCCGGTCCGATCTGTTCTACCGCCTGAACGTCATCGCGCTCGAGCTTCCCTCGCTGCGCGACCGGCGCGACGACCTGGTACTCCTGATCGACCATTTCTTCCAGGAGATGGCAACCGAGCGCGAGGCGTTGCCCAAGGCGCTCTCTTCCGACGCGCTCGATGCGGTCATGGTGTACGACTGGCCGGGCAACGTGCGCGAGCTCCAGAACGCACTGGAGCACGCCGTGGTGCTCAGCAAGGGAACCTTGATCGAGCCGGGGGCGCTGCCGGAGCGGATCACCCGCCGCCGCCGGGAGCCCCTGGTCGCGGAGCGGTCGTCACCCAATCCCTCGCTCGAGGTGATCGAGCGCGCCTACATCATGTGGGTGCTGCAGGCCGAAGGGGGAAACAAGACCCGCGCGGCCGAGGTCCTGGGGATCGACCCCTCGACGCTGTACCGCAAGCTGAGTCGGTATGAAGAGGAGCCGGCTCCGGCATGAGCGGAAGACTCCGCTCCCCGGCACCTGAACGGCGCGATTCCTGCTCCGAACGCATTGCCCTCTAAGGAAGTCATCGATGCCGGAGGAGATACTGCCGGGCGAGGCCAGCCCGGTGGAGCGGCGGTCCCGACCGAGAACCGAGCCGGTCCTGCCGGGCGATCACGCCGGGGCGGAGACGCTGGAGCTGCTGGCGGAGGCGCCGCAGTACAACCGGTGGCAGTTCGACATGGTGGCGCGGTATCTCGGGAAGCGCATTCTCGAGGTCGGTGCCGGCATCGGGAACATGTCGGAGCAATTTCTGGAAGGGCGTCCCGAGCTCCTGGTGGCCACCGATACCGATCCGTATTATCGGTCCCGGCTGGGGGAACGGTTTGCCCGGCGTCCTGAGGTGACGGTCGAGTCGCTCTCGATGCCCGACCCCTCCGCCGGGCCGCGATTCGCGAAGTACCGCCTCGATACGATCATCGCCACCAATGTCGTGGAGCACATCGAGGACGACCTGGGCACCGTATGCACGATGCGGAATTTGCTGGTTCCCGGGGGCCGTGTCGTCATTCTGGTGCCCGCCCTCCAAATCATCTACGGTGAAATGGACCGTGAGCTGGGCCATTACCGGCGCTACGGCCGTTCGCGGCTCCGCCTGCTGATGGAGCGCGCCGGACTCCGGGTCGAGCGGATGCACTGGTTCAACCGCGCGGGTGTGTTCGGATGGTGGTTCAATGGCAGGGTCCGGCATGTGAGCCGGATCCCGCTCGACCAGCTCAGAACCTTTGACCGTCTGGTGCCCATGCTCCGTTTCGAGCGATTCTTCCCTCTGCCGTTCGGGCAATCCCTCATCGCGGTGGGCCGGGCGCCATGACCGAGCTGCCCAGGATTTCCGTGCTGATTCCGGTGTACAACGAGCGCGCCACGTTGCCCACCATCGTGGACCGGCTCCGGGCGGTGCCCCTGCCGATGGAGATCATCACGATCAACGATGCGTCCACCGACGGGAGCGGGGACATCCTCGACCAGCTCAGGGCCCGCGAGTTGATCGATCTGGTGATACACCAGCCGAAGAACATGGGTAAGGGCGCGGCGATTCGCACCGGAATTACTCACGCGAGCGGTGATGTAATCGTGGTGCAGGACGCGGATCTCGAGTACGACCCCGACGATTTTGCCCGCCTGCTCGGGCCGATCGTGGCGGGCAAGGCGGACGCGGTGTTCGGCTCCCGGTTTCTGGGGAGCGATCGCCGGGTGCTGTACTTTTGGCACTCGGTCGGCAACCAGCTGCTGACGCTGGTCTCCAACATGTTCACCAACCTGAACCTGACGGACATGGAGACCTGCTACAAGATGGTGCGGGCTCCGCTGATGAAGTCGCTGGTGCTCACCAGCGACCGGTTCGGCTTCGAGCCGGAGGTGACGGCGCGGCTGGCCCAGGCGCGGGCCCGGATCTGGGAAATTCCGATCAGTTACAGCGGGCGCACCTACGAGGAAGGCAAGAAGATCGGGTGGCGGGACGGTGTGGCGGCGTTCTGGCACATCATCCGGTTCAACCTGCTGCCGCCCAGGCGGCTACCCGGATAGGAATGGAGCGTTTCGACCGCACGCTGACCGCCGTGGCGGCGCTGCTCATCGCGGTGCTCGGATTCCTGCCCATCGCCAACTGGATTCCCGGAGGTCCCGCCATTCCCACCTGGGGTGATCTCCTGGGCGGATGGTGGAGCGGTACCGCGATCGTGGCCGGGATCGCGGTAGTGATCGCGGTCCTCACCAGGACGGTCGCCGCGATGCCGGGGGAGGGTGTGCCGGCCCAGCTGGCGTCGAGCTTCGCGGCGGCACCACGCCTCTGGACCGCCGCGATCGCGCTGGTCGCTCTCGGAATCTATCTCACCGTCGCCCGGGAGGTCTTCTCCGCCAGGCCGCTGCTGATCGACGAAATCGCGCAGGTGTATCAGGCGCGGATCTACGCCGGAGGAGCGCTCGCGCTTCCCGCCCCTCGGTACCCTGAATTCTTCAGCAGCTTCCAGATGGTGAATCTCGGGGGCCAGGTCTTCAGCCAGTATCCGGCCGGCGGTCCGGCCATGCTGGCGATCGGTACCCTGCTCGGCGCCGAGTGGATCGTGGGCCCGCTGTTCGGGGCGATCTCGGTACTCCTTTTCGGTGCCCTGGCCCGCCGGATCGAGCCACGCCCCGGCGTCGCTCTGGCCGCCATCGTGCTGTTTGCCTTCGCGCCGTTCGTCGCGTTCATGTCCGGCACGTACATGAATCATGTGACAGGACTCACCTGGCTTCTCCTCGGACTCCTCGGGCTGGCCAGGTTGATGGAGAGCCCGTCGCCGAGAATTCGCGACGGCCTCCTCCTGGGCTTCGGATTCGGGGTGGCCGCGACCATCCGTCCGTTGGATGCCGCCGTCTTCTCGGTACCGGCCGGCCTTTGGTTATTTGTCCGGGCGGTCCGTCGGGGCGCTTGGGCGCCGCTGATCGCTTCCGGGGTCGCGATCGCCGCGCCGGTGGCGGTGCTGCTCTACATCAACGCCCAGACGACCGGCTCGCCGCTGCTGTTTGGATACAACGCCTACTATGGTCCCGAGCAGGGCCTGGGGTTTCACCGAACGCCGTGGGGTGACGTTCACACCCCCGCCCGGGGGCTCGAACTGCTGAATATCTATTTCGTGCGGTTGCAATCGTACTTTCTCGAGCTGCCAATTCCCTCCCTCCTGCCGGCGATAGCGGCCCTGGCACTCACCCGGCGGCTTTCGGCGTTCGACCGGTACCTGATGATCACCGCGGCGCTTTTGTGCGGGGTCTATTTCACCTACTGGTCCGACGGATTCTATCTCGGCCCTCGATTTCTCTATGCGACGCTTCCGATGCTCGCGCTGTGGACCAGCCGTTCGGTGCCACTCCTGCGGGATCGGCTGGGACAGGGGTCAGCAGGGCGATCGCTCGGGATCGCGACCGCGGTCGTCCTGGCGCTTGGCCTCACGACGGCGGTGCTGCTCCGCGCGCGTGAGTATCGTAGTCGGCTCACGACGATGCGGTGGGACGCCGACGCGGCAGCCCGGCGCGCTGGAGTTCGAGACGCGGTGGTGCTGGTGCGAGAGAGCTGGGGCGCGCAGCTCATCGCGCGGATGTGGGCCGCCGGGGTGGGGCCGAACGTCGCGGAACAGGTCTATCGGAAGAGCGATGCCTGCGCTCTCGAGCGAACACTCGACGCCATCGAGCGGGCGAGGCCCGGGGCCACGACGGCGGAGGCGATGCTGCGGCTCTTGGTCGCCGATTCCAGCCGACTAGTGCTTTCTCCCTACACGGTGGACCCGACCAACCGTTTGCTGCCGGGGTCGGCCTACACCGAGGAATGTGTGCGCCGGCTTGCGCAAGACCGGCGCGGTTTCACGCTCTACTTGCCGCTCGTGCTGGCCGGCAGTGGAGGGGTGGTGTACGCACGGGACCTGCACGGCCGGGACAGTCTCCTGCTCGAGGAGTATCCGCGCCGGCCGGTCTATCTCCTGCGGCCGGCCTCGAGTGAGCTGGGGGCCGCGCCAAGGTTCGAGCTGCTGCGGCGTGACTCGTTGCTCTCCAGCTGGCGCGAGGGACGCTGATGACGCCGATCCGGCTCCGCAGTTGGGGTCCCGCGCTCGCGTTGGCGCTGATGGGGGTGCTCGCCTTCTGGCTCTATCAGCCGTGGCACAGCCGGCCGTTCGATGTCATCGACTTTTCCGACTTTCTCCCGCTGCTCACCAGGGCCGATTCATTCGGCGATCGTCTCGGCGCCCTGATGGCCTTCTATGGACCCGAACACGGGCGGTTCAATCCCGTGGGCTATGCCGGTCTCGCGGCGAAGTGGGAGATTCTCGGCGCTGAGCCGCTCTCCTGGCAGCTATTGCGGGCGGGACAGATGACTTTGGCCGCGGGAGGCACGTACTTCCTGCTCCGGCGGCTCTCCGCTGGCCCGTGGGGGGCGACGGTTGGCTCCTCGCTCATCTTCTTTTCGTTCTCGAGCAGCCAGGCGTGGGTCCGGCTCCCCATTGCGGAGCCACTTGGATTGCTCTGCGCGCTGGCAGCGGCCCTGCTCGCAATTCGGGTGCGGACTTCACGGTTCTGGCGCGCGACGGCGATCGCCAGCGGTATGTTCGTCGCTCTGGCCGTTCTCGCGAAGGAGATGCTGGTCGCCTGGGCCCCAGTTGTGGCATATCTCGGCTGTTACCTGGGTCCCGACGGCCGCCTGCAGCGCATCCGCACGCCTGATCTTCGGGGCCGGTGGGTGCTCGCCTCGGTCGGTATCGCGACGGCGGCGGCTTCTGTTCCGATCGTCCTCGCCGCCGCAGGCCTGCAACGGCAGGGTTACGCCACGATGTTCGGCCAGGGTGGCTTGAATCCGCTCCGGATCGCGGAAATCGCCCAACGAATGCTGGTACCCTGGCCGGTCGCGCAGGGGGCGGAGGGGCCACTGTTTGCCCTGCCCGCTCTCCTCTTTGTCCTGGCGCTGCTATGCGGACTCAATGCTGTATCCGCCGACCTGGGTTGGCGTGACCATGCCGCGCGGGCCGGAGCCGTCGGGCTCGCGCTCCCCGCGATGGGCACGATATTGTACTCGCCGTGGCCGACCTACTGGGCGCTCTACGGCCTCCCGTTCCTGGTGGGTCCCGCCCTGTTGATCGCCATTGCCGTCACCAACGCTGAGCGGCGCTCCCGTCGATGGGGCTGGACCGCCCGGGCCCTGGCGACCGCGTGCCTCCTGACGGTCATCGCCCCACCGGTTCATTTGGCCCGCCGCTTCGCGGCTCGGCAGGAGGTGAACGTGGCACTCGCACACGAGCTCGTCGCCCATGCAGCAGCCGACTCGATCGTCGTGGCACTGGTCATCCCGCCTCGTGCCGGATTGCCGGGGATCGGAACGGCGCTCCGGAATTACGCCCTCGTGCTCCATCCCATTGCCAAGCTGCCCCCGGCGCTCGACGCCGAATGCGCCGATGTGGCCGCCCGGTACCGCCGTGGTCTAGGGAGGAACGTGATCATTTCCTATGGCGATCAGTGCGGGCAATTGCCGATCGCGACGATCTCCATGCGGCGAACGTTCCGCTCCTTTGATCTGGGGCGCTTCCGGACCGTGGTCGACTCGATCCGCGCCGACCTCTTCGATCCGACGGCTTCGCTGACCCGTAGATGACCACGGCAATGTCCTCTCGCCCCGCGCGTCCTTCCGGATCACATCGCCCGTCGTGTTCGATCCGGGGAATCGCGACTTGCCCCAGCGCAGCGCGCGGACTGACCGTTGTTCCAAGGGTTCAGGCCAACGGTCCACGCTTCCGGAGCAGCCCGTGCTTCCACACCCGCGTCGGTGTATCGAAGGACGCGATGATATGGCCACCCCCGCCCATCCCGCGCTCAAAATCACTCCACGCGTCGTTGGCCTCGATGTTGTCGCATACCAGCAACCCCCCGGGTCTGATGTAATCCCACGAGAGACCCATCTCGAACACCATGTGCTGGTAGGTGTGATCGCTGTCATGCAGAAAGATGTCGATCTCTCCACACTCGGCCAGGAGTTTCGGCAATTGCGTCTGGGCAGGAGCCATGTAAAGTCGGTGGTGCGATCGCAAGTATTCCGGAATGATCCAGCCTGACGGTCTACCCTCCGGCATCCGCCGGTTCCCCTGGTCGAGCATCGCTTCTTCCACCGGAGGCAAATCGATGGAATGGAGCATCCCCGTTCCATTGCGCTTCATGGCGAGCAAAGTGAAGGAGCTGCCAAGGCCGTTGTGAACGCCCGTCTCGATGAAAATGCCGGGCCGCACGGTTCGCGTCAGGATGTACAGCATGCAGCGGTAGGGCCGAAGCTCGGAGAGATGCTGAAACTGCTTCCCTGAAAACTCCGGTACATCTTGCACGGCCTGGTTGATGGCGGCGAGGAATTCGGCGTCTTCCTGCAGTTCATTCCAATAGGCCTCGAGCTCGGACCGCGGCCTCTGACAGGCCGCCGCAAGGATCGGGAGACAGCGCTCGACCGGTTCTTGGATCTCCACTCGTCCATCAAACTGTATGGGCATGATTTTCCTAAATGGTCTGGTGGCTGTCAGGGGGTGGCGTCACGTCGCACCCCGTGACCTTCCCGAAGGCTGTCCAGATACTCGCGCAGTCCGTCCCGCAGGGAAACTGAGGGCACATAGCCGAGTTCCTCTCGCGTGTGTGTGAGGCTCAGTACCCATCGTTCATTTTCCTGGGGATCCGGACTCCCCGCAGCTCCCGCCGAGCTGCCGGTGTCGGGTGTGAGCTCAACAAGGAGCCGCGCGAGATCCTGCATACTGGTCGATTCTGGGCCGCCGATGTTATAGACGCCGAATGCGTGACTTGTCGCCGCCTGAACGAGCGCCCGTGCCACGTCGCGCGCGTGTACGAAGTTTTGGCTACGCCCTCCGCTTCCAAACCAGGTGACCTTCTTGCCGTGCAGCGCCTCAATCGCAAACCGGGGAAGCACAGACGCCTGACTCATGCCCGGTCCATACGGAGACGAAATGCGCAACGAGGTGACCCTGAGGCCGCACGTTTCCCGCAAGTACTCCGCGAAAAGCTCGCCACCGAGCTTGCTGATCGCATACGCCGAGCGTGGAGCGACGGGATGCGCTTCGGTGATCGGCAGTTGCGTCGGCGCCCCGATAACGGAAACGCCACTGGCGTAGACCACCCGCTCTATTCCACACTCGAGCGCAGCCTGGAATAGCTGGAGGGACGACAGTGTGTTTGCCTGGATGTAGGCGCCATCACTGAAGGCCGCGTCGTGGCTGGGCATCGCAGCCGCGAGATGGAATAGCGCCGAAGCGCCTCGATTCCTCTTGACGCCCGCGGACAGACTCGCTGGATCGCGCAGATCGGCGCTGTGGTATGTCACCCCAGCCTCCGACACGGCCGGCGGATGCCGGCTCAAGCAATCAACGTCCCAATCCAGACGCCGTAATTCCGAGACAAGAGCCCTGCCGATGAGCCCCGTCCCACCGGTGACGATGGCTTTCATCGCAATCGTCCGAATTTCGACAGCACCGTCATTGGTTGAGTGCTCGTCTGAGCGCGAAGAGCTGTCGCAGGTTCGCGGCCACGTTGCGGAGATTGTTCACCTTCGAGACGCCATGGGTCCGGGCCTGCAGGGTGATCGGACAGCCCACAATCCGGTAGCCGCCCCGATATGCCCGCAGCACGAGCTCCCATACGATCGTCCAGCCGCGACCTTCACTCTTGAGCTGGAGCCTCGAGAGGATGTCGCGGCGGAACATGAAAACGCCTTCGAGCCGGGGGATATCACCAAACGCGGCGCGATAGAGCATCCGCTCGATCCGACCGAGGGCTGCTCCGAGGAGCTTGTCGCTCCGCGCCGGCAGGTTGCCGAGTACCATGTCCCAGCTCTCGATGAGAGGATAGAGGCGATGGTGAATCGTTGCGGGGAACTGCCCGTCGGCGGGAAAGAAGGTCACGTAGACGCCTCGGGCGCTCAGGAATCCCGTGCGGTATACCCCTCCAAGCCCCCGATTGTCGCCGTGGTGGATGACGCGAACCTCGGCGTGATCGAGCGCAATCCGGTCGGCCTCCGTGCTGGTTCCGTCCGTGCTGCCATCGTCGATGATGAGTAGCTCGTATGCGACGCCGAGACGGGCCAGCTCCGCGAGCTGGGCATTGACCACCGACCGGAGCGTGCCAATCTCATCCCAGGCGAACACGCAGCAGGTGATCGTCGGTGTGTCGTCGGTGCGGGGAGAAAGGGTCATGCGCGCACGATCCGGCCAACCACGCTTTCGGTTGCGGCGCGCTGGAGACAGGCTGCGGCGGAGGCGTCGATACGGTCGCCCCATTTGGCGATGAGCGCCGGCGCATCGAACGGGACTCGCAGGATCTCGCAGGAGCGGGTGGCCGAGTCGAAAACCGCGCAACTCGCGAGATTTCCGACGTCCCGAGGCATGCCGCTGGATCCGACGTTTACGATAGTGACGCTCCCGGCCCTCGCGAGGAAGGGTCGATGGGTGTGTCCCATCAGCACGAAGTCGAACGAAAGTGCTCCGAAAGAGGACACATCGCTGTCGGGATAGACGTAGCCAGCGAGCGGGTCTTGCGGGCTCCCATGCACCAGCAGGAGTCGGACGCCGTCGAGCTCCAGCTCCAGCCGGATCGGCCACTGCTCGATCCACGAGCGATGCCTGGGCTGGAGCCGTGCTCTCGCTTCCGAGATCCGATAGATCTGGTTGCGCCCCTCGGGGATAGCCAGCCGGCCGAGCAGGAACGCTTCGTGGTTTCCGCGAATGCAGACGGCGTTGCGGGAACGAAGGAGATCGAGCACGGCGCCCTCCTCCGGAAGGTAACCGACCGCATCTCCAAGGAAATACAGGCGCTCGGCGCCGTGCATTTCCAGTGCGCGCAGACAGCCCTCGAGGCCGGCAGGGTTGCCATGCGCGTCCGAGACGAAGCCTACCATCACGCCGGCGCCCGCTTCGGATCGATCAGCACCTCCCGGAGCCCCCGAGCGATGTAGCCGGAACGGTACGCGAACCGCGTCGATGGGATGTCGCCCTCGATGTGCCTGCGATAGAGCAGATCCGGTTCGTTAAACCCGACCAGGGCGCGAAGCGACGTCGTGCCTGAGAAGCGGGGGTTGATCTCGAAAATGCGAGCCTCGCCATCGACGAGGCGACACTGCAGGTTCAGTGGACCCCGGGATCCCAGTGCCGCCGCGATGCGCTCACAGGTCCCGGTCACCTCGGGAAATGGCCCGATCTCGCCCTGCGAGATCCCATTGCTCACCACGAGCAGCTCGCCGAATGCGGGGTTACCGGTCCGGTTGGGTACCTTGGCCCGGTTGCTGAACGAAGAGAGGATGTTCCTTCGCACAGCGATGGAATTGATGAAGCCGCCCTCGAGGTCCGAGAGGACGCCAACCGTGTACTCGTCCGCGGCAAGGCCGACATACTCCTGAGCGAGGCAGCTCGCGGAGATTCCCAGCAAGTAGGCGCCGAACAGGCGGAGCTCCGGTTCGGTCTGAGCGACGAAGACATTCGCCGAACCGCCCCCGGACCTGTTCGGCTTCAGGATTGCCGGCAAGAACGGAACATCGTCCAGGTCGCTCGCGCGCGAGATGACTACCGAGCGGGGGGGGCGGAAGCCATGCGATGCGAGAAATTGAGCCGTCCTCGCCTTGTCAAGCCCGATCGCAATGACGGCATCGCTATTGGCGAGGAGGGCGAGACCCGCCTCCGAGAGACGAGCCCGCGCGGCGGCGAGGACGACGAGCTCGGGCTCGGAGCCGGGGTAGACCGCACGAACCTCGTGACGGCGACACGCGCCGAGGATTGTATCCACGTACTCCGGCGCCGTCGCCATCGGAACGATCAGCGGCACATCGACTTCCTGGAGACCCAGTGATCGAGGCGTCGTATCGACCCCGACAATACGGTACGACTGCTTCGCCAAGCGAAGGGCTTTGACGAGCTGCTCGCCGATGCCACCCCCGCCGACGCCTGTGACCAGTACCGTCCGATTGATCACGGCACCGTGCCGCGCTGCGGCCCCGTCATTGGTACGGACCCTGGAGCACGGCGCCGAGCGCTGCCGCCACTACTGCGGCGTCTTCCCGGGTAAGCGCGTGGTGCATCGGAAGCGCGACGGCTCGCGCAGCGAGATCGTCGGTGGCGGGGAAATCGCCGGGTTGGTAGCCCCCCTGCCGGCGATAGTAGGTGATGAGCGGGATATGATGGGTGCCGATCGTCGCCTCGACTCCCCGGGTTCGGAGCCCGGCCAGGATCTGGGGACGCCGCGGGGCGGCCGCGTGGGGCAAGAGGACCACGTAGGCCTGGTAGACGTGGGCGTCAGGCTCGATCGCGCTGGGCAGCTCCACCGGGAGCGACGCAAGCAACTCGGCGTACCACTGCGCGGCGCGCCGATGGGCGGCGATCAAGTCCGGAAGCTTGGCCAGCTGGACGCGGCCGAGCGCTCCCTGGAATTCGGTCATCCGGCAATTGAATCCGGCAAAGAGGAAGTTCGGCTCGGCGCTCTTCGGATCGAGGCCGTGATTGCGCAGAGCGCGCACTCGGTCTGCCAGCGCTTCATCGTCGGTGACGACCATGCCGCCCTCGCCGGTGGTGACCAGCTTCCGGGCGTGAAAGCTGAAGCACGCGGCGGTGCCCCAGGAGCCGGCAGGTCGGCCACCCAAGCGGGCCCCGAGCGCGCAGGCGGCGTCCTCGAGGACCGGGATCCGGTGCGCTTCCGCGGCGGCACGGATGGCCGGCATGTCGCAGAATCGGCCGAACGCATGCACGGGGAGCACGGCACGGATTCCCGCGCGGGTGCGAAGCAGGTCGTTGAGGCGCTGCGGATCCATGCCGAGAGAGCCGGGTTCGATGTCCACGAAGACCGGCGTGGCGCCGCACAGCACGATCGCGTTGGCGGTCGCGGGCCAGCTGTAGGCGGCCACAGCGACTTCGTCGCCAGGGCCGATGCCCAGCGCCAGCAGGGCGAGATGGAGCGCGGCGGTTCCATTGGTGACCGCGACGCCGTGGGCCGCCCCGGCCAGACGAGCGGTCTCGGATTCGAAGGCCTGCACTTCCGGTCCCTGCACCAGCCATCCGCTCCTGAGCACCGCCGTCACCGCAGCGAGGTCGCGCTCGTCGACCGGAGGTTTGGCGAGACGGATCACTTGAGCCGCCGCTCCCGATACCACTCGATGGTGCGGAGGAGGCCCTCCTCCAGGTCGATCCGCGGCTCGAAGCCGAGTCGCTCGCGCGCCTTGGCGATATCGGGAATCCGGAGCTCCACGTCCACCTTGCCCCACGGAATGAATACGATCCGCGAGGGCGACTCCGCCAGCCGCACGATCTCGCGGGCGAGATGGTACACCGTGACGATACTGCGCGGGTTCCCGATGTTGAACGAGTGGCCGACGGCTTCCTCGCGCGTCAACGCCAGCACGACTCCGTTCACCATGTCGTCCACGTAGCACCACGCCCGGATCTGACCGCCGTCGTTGTGCACCGTGATGTCCTCCCCGCGGAGCGCCTGGAGGATGAAGCGGTGGATCGCGCCCTCGCCGACCTGGCCGGGGCCGTAGATGTTGAACGGCCGGATGGCCACGGCCGGAAGTCCGAACTCGACGTGATAATTGTGGGTCAGATGCTCGGTGGCGAGCTTGCTCACGGCATAGGTCCACCGGGCCTCCCCGACGGCGCCGAGGCTGGTGAGATCGCCTTCCCGCACCTTGTAGGCGTAGGTTCCGAAGACCTCGCTGGTCGAAAAATCGATGATCCGTTCGATGCCTGGCGCGGTGCGCGCCGCCTCGAGCACGTTGTAAGTTCCGATCAGGCTCACTTTCATCGTATGGACGGGCATCGTGAGCACCGTATCCACCCCCGCAATGGCGGCGAGATGGACCACGAGTGTGCACCCCTCGATTGCGTCCTGCACCGCGGCGGCGTCGAGCACGTCTCCTGCGATGTACCGGAGGTTGGGATGGGAGAGGAGCGGCGTGTCCTTGATGGAATTGCGATGGCCGTTGTCGAAGACGACGATGCGATTCTCTTCGATGAGTCGCGACGCGAGCGTCGTCCCGATGAAGCCCGCACCACCGGTCAGGAGGATCTGTTTCCCACGTATCATGAGGAGCTCGGCGCTGGTCGCGCTGGGTAGGGGAACGGTTTAAATATCATCTCAGGGTCGCGCCGGATGATAGGGGCCATCCCATGTAGAACCGTCGCTCTCAGGGAATCCTCTGCGCTCGCTGTCGGCGTCTCCAGTACTCTACTCAAGGGGGAGCCGGGCCGCGGGGAGGGGATGCGCGCGGATCGAGCCGACGGATCGTGCTGTTGAACTCGGTCCGGCCGAAACGAACACCTTCGACCGCCACTGCCAGGGCGCGGGCTGTGTCTCCCACCGCCAGTGCGCATTCGATGAGCCGGCTTCGCGCCAGCGTCCGATCGGGAAACCGGCGCACTCCATCCGTGAGCACCGGGAGCGCGTCGACACAGCGTCCCCGCCTGCGGAGCATCTGCCCCAGTTGCTCGTGCACCTGCGGATCGCCCCGGTACAGCTCGAAGGCCCGCCGGGCGGCGCGCTCTGCCGCCTGGTATTGACCGATCTCGGAATAGAAATTGGAAGCCGCGAGCTGCGCCCGGTATGTCCTCGGCGCATCGGCCTCCAATTTCCGGAAAAACCCTGCCTGCTCCTTCCAGGTGAGCTGACGCCACCCGCTTCGGATCGCTCCCGCCAGCACGACCCCTGCAAGCAGGGCCCAGGCGAATTGCGCGGCGCGAACACCCCGCGCCTCGAGCCGGGGGAGGAGTAGCGACAATCCCCCGCCCACGACGAGCATTGCCCCGGCGCTGGGGAGGAAGAGGGTCCGCTCCGCCAGGACGACTCCGCTCGGAGTCAGGAGGTTGCTGACCGGCAGGATCGTGATCGCGAACCACCCGAGTCCGAACGCGACCATCGGAGCATGGCGCCGGCTGACTACGTAGAGAAGCACGGTCAGGGCCAACAACAGAACCCCGAGGAGGTGCGCCGGGCCGAAGACTTCCCGCATCGGGATGCCGGGCGGTCCATACTCCGCCTGCAGGTGGGCCGGCCAGATCATGAGGCGAGCCCACTCGGGCACCACCGAGAGCATCCCGGCGATCCGTCCTCCGTTGCTCAGGCCCTCGAATGCCACCGAGGGACCGGCGCCGGTGGTCGGGCCCAGCACGATGATCCGGATCAATACGGCCGCGGCAGCGACGCCGAGCTGAAGGAGCATCGTTGGAGCCAGCGCGCGGTATTTGTCCCGCCAGTCTGATCCTCTGCCGGCCACAAGCACTTCGGCCGCGACCAGAAGCAGCGGAATTGCGTATCCCGTTTCCTTAGACGCGATCGCGGCGAGGGTCACCGCGGCGAGCGCAACCCGGCGCCCAAGGTGGAGCCCTCCCTCTTTGCGCCAGGCGAGATACCGCTCGATCGCCAGAAGCGCGAATCCGGCCGCGAGCAGCTCCGCCTGGCCTACCACATTGCCCACCGACTCGACATGGACGGGGTGCACCGCGAAGAGCGCTGCTGCCGCGAGCGCGGGGTCCCGCGGGAGGACCCGGCGGGCCAGCCGCCAGAAGAGCAGCGCCACCAGGATCATCAGCAGCACCGAGAAGGCGTGGAAGACGATCCGGGAGCCACCCCCCGCCGCCCACTGGACGGCGAAGAGCTGGATGGTGAGCGGCCGGTAGAGCAATCCGGCCGGCCAGTAGGCGGTGTGCCAAATCTGCTCCGAGGCTCCCAGATTGTGCACGATTCTGTTCTGGAAGACGATCGACACATCGTCGTACACGAAGCCGTTCCCCAGGCTCGATGCCGATGCCGCCAGGGCCAGCAGGACAACGATTGCCTCGGGCCGCCGCAGAAATCGGAGAATCCGCATCAGGGCAAAGGAGCGAAGACGGCAACGCCGGAGAAGCCGAGTCCTTCATGCCAGTCGGAAAGGCGAGGCCACCCCGCCGCCCACGGCGGCGGGGTGGCCGCATCAGGCCCCACCTGGAGCAACAAACAAGGTGGATGAAACGGGCCGGCAAAGCGCGCCGAGACGTTGGTCACATCCACATCCCGGAAATCGGCGACGGTCCCCGCGTTGCGAGTCAGGGCGAGAATCGGGTAGACCCAGGCATCGGGCCAGGCCCGCACCCCGACGTCGGCGCACTCCTGGTCGGCGATCCGCAAGGCTGCGTCGAGGTAGGCCGGGGCCAGGTTGGGGCGGTAGGCGAAATACTGGAGGTTCCGCGGGATGGAGAGAATGCCGGGCCAGGGGGTGATGCGGGCCTGCGGGAGCGTGAGCAGCGGCCGGGTGTAGTTAAGAAGGGCGTTCGGAAGTGTCGCCAGCGCGAGAACCGCGAGCAAACTCCGCCGGGCTGGTGCGGGGAGACGCTGCAGCATTACCGCCGCCCACGCCAGCGCCAGCACGAACCACGGGGTGTGCAGTCTGCTGTTGTAGCTCTGCCATTTCAACTGGGCGCAGAAGACGACGAATCCGAGCAGTACCGCTGCGATGAACATTGTCTGCAACCGGTTCGGCTTCCGCCACGGCAGCGCCACCAGGCAGCCGAACAGGAGGAGAAGATGCAGGGGGTTCTGAGCGGACTCCTCATGGGTATTCCAGGGCAAGGCGACGAAATGGTTGTCCCACGTGGTGCGCCGGTCGTCGGGATCGGCACCGATCGCCCGGTAAAACCCGGCCACGTTTGCCACGATCACCCCATTGACCCGGTGCCAGGGAGTGCCGAAGTGCAGCGAAAGATTTCGCAGCACGTTTCCGGCGACCTGCCCGGGCGCGCGGGTTCCCATGACCACCGAGCCGACCAGCGCCGGGTCGCCGCGCAGATTCCCGAAGACCTCCCGATTCCGGGCCAGCTGCGGTCCGGCAATGACCAGCGCGGCAAGGACGACGGCCGCCCCCCAGGGGAGCCAGAGCCGCGGGCGAACCTTTCGCACGATGAGCACCGCCGCCGGCAGGAGCGCCAGGCCGGCGAAGAGGATCGCGGTCTGCTTGGTCGCCATTGCGAGTCCCAGCGCAATCGCCGCGAGGACCGCATCGCGAGTCCGTGGCGCACCGGCCGTGAGACGGTAGCCGTACGCCACTGCGAGCACCGTCCAGCATGCGGCGATCACGTCGGTTTGGGTTCCGCTAGCCTGGGCAACCGCCATCGGCAGTGTGGCGACCAGCGCGGCCGCGGTGGCCATCGCCGTTCGGGAACCCCCCAGCGTGCCGGCCAGGACGGCCGCGCCTCCGCACGCACCGGCCAGGCCGATCCATTGCACCAGGTTGGCAAAGTGATCGTCCCCGCTCAGCAGCCGGAACTGGAGGATGGCGTACTCGGGCCAGGACGGCATGAACAACTGCCGGGGATCGTGGGTCGCGAAAGGCCCGAGGGAACCCTGCCGGATCCAGCGCTCGACCCGGGGGAGATGGTAGCTCAGGCCGTCGTAGGAATTCGGGGCGGACAGGAGCGCGACGGTGCCGGTGAGGACGAGGAAGAGAACCACTACCGCCATTTCGGGCCGGTGTCCCGCTGGGGTCGAGTCCGGCGGCCCGGGTGGCTTCGCTACGGGTCGCCGGGCCCAGAAGAGTCCCGCACCCGCGACGAAAAACCAGCCCACCGCGCTCCCCACCGGGGTCAGGGTGCCGCTGAGCGATTGCAGCTCGGTCACGATCGACACCGCAAGGCCGAAGGTGACCAGCGCCGCAGTGCCTGATTCGAGCAGAGTCATTCCCGAGCGACGGAAGGCACTTCCCCACGACAGAAAGTAGAGAAGCGGGAGCAGGATCATCGGGACTTGCCGATGGTAACGTATCTGTAGAGCTCGTCCTTTTCGGCAACATTCACTCGCACCGTGCCCGGGGGAGCCTGCACGCGGAGCGAGCTATCAGCCGTGGCGAGGATCTGCTGGAAGACCGGCTGTCGCCAGGAGTAGGAGATGGCGATTCTCGCTTGCCCGGCAGCCTCGCGGTACCGTCCCAGATCGAGAAGGCAGGCGATCAGCGGGACGAGTCCCGGCATGGCCCCCGGGCGGATCCGCAAGGCCTTCCGATAGAGATCAACAGCGGGGTAGCAGTTACCCCGCGAGCGCAGCCGGTGGGCATAATTCAGCATCGGACCGGTAAAGCTGGGCGGCGCGAGCCGCATCGCCAGGCGGTACTCCCGCTCGGCCTGGCCTTCCAAGTCGATGTACCAGTAAGAGTCGGCCATCGCTTCGTGGGCCCGAAAGCTTTTCGGTGCGTCCTGGCCGGCAGTTGTGTACCAGAGCTTGAATTGATCCGACCAGACCTGATGCCGGAGGTTGCTCCGGTAGATCCCCAGCGCGATGAGCCCGGTCGCGACGACCACGATAGCGGCACGGAGCGGCCGGCGGATCCTTTCGACCACGAAGGCGGCCAGACCGCCGAGGGCGAACATCGCGCCGATGCTCGGGAGGAACAACGTCCGCTCGGCCAGGACGATGCCGGTGGGGAGCAGCACGTTGTGCACCGGCAGGAGGGCGACGGCGCACCAGGCCAATCCGAACGTGATCATGGGCGCGCGCTTCCGCGCCGCCACCGCGGCAACCACCGCCAGGAGAAGCAATAAGGCGCCGAGGGTCTGCATCGAGCCCCATGAGCTCGTCCCGACGATTTCGCCCGGTGAATAGTCCGCCTGCAGATCCTCGGGCCAGAGGAGGAGCCGGAACCAGTGCGGCACCACCCCGAGCATGGTGAGCGCGCGTCCCGTGGCCGAGAGCCCGACCAGCCCTTCCGCGGTGAAGGTCCCAGCCACGTTTCCATAAAGCACCCTGATCCGTACCCAGAAGAACGCGAGGCCCAGGGCGCCCAGGAGGAGGAGGAGAAGGCGCACCTGGGAGACCCGGATCCTCCAAGGAGACGCGGAGCGGACCAGCACCAGTTCCGCCGCCGGCAAGAGCGCCGGGAGCACCAGGGCGTTCTCCTTGAGGAGGCAGGCGGTCAGATAAAGCAGGGAAAGCTGCCACAGCGCGCGCGGAGACACCGGCCCGCCCCGGGACCGATCGCGGAGATACACCACGACCATGACGCACGCGATCAAGCCGACCCAGAGTTCGTTCTGGTTGACGCCGAGTGCCACGGCTTCGACATGGACCGGGTGAACCGCGAAAAGGGCGGCCGTTGCCACCGCGGCCGCGAGCGGCAGCTGGGCTCGCGCCAGCCGGAATACCGCCGCGCAGGTGAACGCGTACAGCGAATAGCTCACCAGCCGGAAGATGAGCGGAGAGCCGTCGCCGGCAGCCCATTGGAGGGCAAGAGAGACCGATGTCAGGGGGCGATAGAGGGCGGCGACGAACGGGGGCGGCCAATAGGAAGAGATGAAGAATTGCCCCATCCCTCGCAAATCGTGCATCGCCGCATTCTTCCAGACGATGGCGATGTCATCCTGGGCATACTGGTTGCGGATGCCTCCGATCGACGCGGCGATGGCGAGCAGTCCGATGAGGACCGGCCAGATCCAGGGCCGAGCACGAGCTTTCGACACGGGGCTCCTTCAGGGCACGGGCTTGCCGAATCCGGGGGGTAGTCGGCCTCAATCGTAACCGACTATCGCAGCAGGTGATGTGCCAAGTGTTGCGGGAGGTGAAAGAACCGGCTGGCTGACCGGGGCCAGAGCACACGCCTTGCAAAGTCCAACGGCGAGGAATCGGACGAGTACCTCCCTCGCGGCCCCCCGGCCCGGTCTAACGTACTGCGCCGCAAATGGTTAGGATTTGTCTCGGTGCGTGGCACCATCGTTGCCCTGTTACCGGTCGGACTCGCCGGCTCTACCCAGTTCAGCGATCCAAGGGCGCGGGACACTCAATCATCTCAGGGAGGCTGTGGACATGTCGAATCGTAAGGGCTTTACACTCATCGAGCTGCTGATCGTGGTCGTGATCATCGGCATTCTGGCGGCCATCGCGATTCCGAAGTTCGCGGCCACCAAGGACAAGGCCAAGCTGGCCTCGGTCAAGACCGATCTTCGGAATTCGATGACGGCGCAGGAAGCGTACTTCTCGGATTACGCGACCTATGGCACGTTCGCGCAGCTCCAGACGGCCAGCAACTTCACGCTGTCGTCCGGCAACGCGGACAACGGGTCTGGCGCGGCCAGCAACGGCTACAGCATGACCTTCAACAACGCCACCATCAGCACCGGTATCACGCAGTGCCACGTGGCGGTGGGGGCCAGCGCGCCGACGACCACCGCAGACGGCGTCATCATCTGCCCGTAATTACCCCGATCGCAGGTGCAGGGAAGAAACTCACCCTGGGGGCCGCGGCTAGTCCGCGGCCCACAGCCTGAGAGGCGGAGGAAGGGAATGTCCGACAACAAACGAGGCTTCACCTTGATCGAGCTTCTGGTCGTGGTTGTGATCATCAGCATCCTGGCTGCGATCGCGATCCCGAAGTTTTCCATGACCAAGGACAAGGCCAGAATGGCGTCTGTCAAATCCGACCTCCGGAACACCATGACGGCGGAGGAAGCGTACTTTGCCGACTATTCGGCTTTCGGCACGCTGGTACAGCTTCAGGCGAACAGCAACTACACGCTCTCGCAGGGCAACGCAGGCCTGGTCGTGCCGGCCTCGAATGGCTACACCGCCACGATCAGTAACGCCACGATCACCAGCGGCATTACCCAATGCACCGTGCAGTCCGGCGCCGGCGCGACCGCTACCGTCGACGGCGTCATCATCTGTTCCTAGCCGATCCGTCGGCTCCAACACAGGCCTCCATGCGCATCCTGGTTCTCGGTCCCGAAGATTCATTCCGCGCCAACGTCGGTCCGGCGCTGGAAGAAGCGGGGTACGAGGTCCGGCTCCGGCGCGATGCGGAGGCCGCCCTGGTCGAAGCGCAAGCGAGCGCCATGGAGGCGCTGCTGCTCGACCTGGACGTGTTCGAGTCGGGGATTCTCGGGTTCCTGCGACGCTACCGCGCGAGCGGCGGCTCGGGGATCGTGATCGTCGCCGGCGGCCCGGGCGCCACCGCGCTGGCGGGCATCGCTCTCCGCGAGGGCGCCGACGGCTTTGTCCGCAAACCGACCGAACCGGACGAGCTTCTGCTCGCCTTGAGACAAGCCGAGGAACGGGAACGCCTCAGGCAAGAAGTTGCCCGGCTTCGCGCCACCCTCGGCGCCAGGGGCCTCGAGCCCCTGGTGGTCGCAGAAGACCCGAAGACGCGCGGCCTGCTGGAGCTCGCCGCGCGCGCCGCCGCCGCCGATGGATCGGTCCTGATCACCGGCGAACGGGGGACGGGAAAGGCGCTTCTGGCGCAGGCGATGCACCGATTCAGCCGCCGGGGCGACGGGGCGTTCGTCGCCGTCGATTGCGATGCCGCTCCCGATCTCTTCACGCCGCCGGCCGGCTCGGGTCGCGAATCCGAAGGGCCGCCCCCGCTCGCGGGCGACCCGCAGTCGCTCTGGCGCTCGGCCAACCGGGGCACCCTGCTGCTCGAAGAGGTCGTCTCCCTCTCGCTCGACAGCCAGGCCCACCTGCTGTCCCGCCTCGGCGGGCGCAACGGCGATGGCGCCAACTCGAAGAGCCCGGAGCACGACGTCAGAGTCATGGCGACGACTCGCGCGCCGCTCGACAACGCCGTCGGCGAGGGCCGCTTTCAGGCCGACCTCCTCCAGAGGCTTCGGGGAGTGCTGATTACCCTGCCCCCGCTCCGGGAACGGGCCGAGGACATCCCCGCGCTGGTCGCGCATTTCGCTCAGCAGGTCGCTTCCCGTACCGGCCGCCCGGTCAGCATTACCCCACAGGCGCTGGCCGGATTGTCGACCTACGGCTGGCCGGGCAACGTCCGCGAGCTCCGGCAAATCGTGGAGCGCGCGGCTACCCTCTCGCCCTCGGGCAAGCTCGATCGAGGGGACTTCCCGATCTTGACGTCCGACCAGCCTTCGGCTTCCGGTGTCGGCGGGGCGTATGCGCTCAAGCCCCAGGTTGAAGCGGTGGAGCGCGATGCGATTCTGCGCGCGCTCACCGCGACCAAGGGGACCCGACGGGAAGCCGCCCGGCTCCTCCAGGTGAGTCTCCGGACCTTGTTTTACAAGCTTCGCCGCTACGGACTGGCCTGACCCCTCGAGCGATTCGGCTCCGTTCCGCGCATAATGGATGATGGCGTTGCCGCATCGGGGTGCATCGTTGCCCCATGCGTCGCGTCAAAGCCGGATTCACGCTGCTGGAAGTTCTCATGGCGATCCTCATCGTCAGCGTGGGACTTCTCGGCTTTACGGACACTCTGCGCCGGGTCGCTTCCCTCGCAGCGGAAGGGAAGGCGCGCGGCCGTGCCGCGATCCAGCTCACTTCACGGGTAAGCCGCCTCCGGTCCGAGGTACTCGCCGGTGCGCCGGGGTGTGTCCTTCCAGTCGCGGGATCCGCCCGCTCCGGCTCCGGCATCAGCGAATCCTGGACGACAACGCTCGTCGACCGGCTTGTCGAAGTTCAAATCACGGTATCGATACCTCGGTCCCGCGGCCTGATCGCCGACACCCTGGTCACCCGTATTCCATGCCCCTGACCCGCCGCGGATTCGCCTTGATCGAGCTGCTGGTCGCCACACTGCTCGGCGCGGTGCTCGCTGGTCTGGTCGGGAGACTTCTGCTCGGAACGGCCGCCGTGCTCAGGGACCGGTCGGAGCGAATGAGCCTCGAGCATTCCATCCGGGTTTCGGTGGGCTCGGCGGAGGCCATGCTCGAGCCGCTCGGAATTGACTCGGGGTCCGGCGCTGACCTCTCCGCGGCCGGTCCTGCGAGACTCGTCGCACGGGCCATCCGGGGCACCGGCATTCTATGTGACGCGGCCCCGGATCGTCTGCTGGTTCGAGCCGGCCCTGCCTCCTGGCGTGGACTCCGCGCCCCGGTGGCGAACCGTGACAGTCTCATCGTGGCATCGGTCATCGGCGCCGAGCGGTGGATCGTGGCGGCGCTGATCGGGAGTCCCTCCACCGGGATCTGCCCCGATGGGTCGCTCGCGCTCGTCCTGCCCACCTCAATCCCGGTTGCGAGCCTTTCGGCGATTGGGGCGGGAAGTCCGCTCCAGGTTTTCGAGCCGGTCGAGCTCCGTCTTTACCCCGCGTCGGGCGCCAGTTGGGTCGGTCTCCGGCTCGCTGCGACGGGGGAAGCAATTCAGCCCCTCGCGGGACCGTTCTCTGCTGCCGGAGCCGGCCTGGATTACCGGGACCTCCAGGGCAACGCCGCGCCCGCGGACACCGATGTGGCAATGATCACCTTGAGCCTCGACGGGCTGACCGAGCGCGCCGGCGGGGTGGGAGTGTCCCGTCTCGACTCGGTTCATTCCGACAGCGTCACGGTGGCCGTCGCACTCCGGGGCCGAAAGTGAATCGGCGCGGGATCGCCCTCCTGCTCGCCATCGCGGCGCTCTTCGCACTCGGCTTCATGGCGACGACGGGCGTCGCCCTGGCCATGCGGGAAGCCGACCTTGGCAGGACAGCCGTTGCCGATGCGAAGGCCAGCGGTGCCGCCGACGCAGCGGTGGCGGAGGGTTTCCGGGGATGGAATCCCGCAATTACTCCGCTGGCTCCAGGTGATTCGGTTGTCTTGCCGGTCCAGCCGCTTCCGGGGGCGGCGCTCGGGAGCCTCGTGCTGCATTCCCTCGGGGGGCCGATCCTCGCGCTACGCGGCACGGGGGCGACGTTCGGGCCGAATGGGATCGTGCTGGCCCGATCCCGCGTGGAGCTGCTGATTCGGCTGGATTCTGCAGCCGCCGACTCGCTCGTGTACCCTCGAGCGATCACTCGCGGTTGGCGCCGGATTCCCTAAGTGTCAACGCCATGATGGCTTCCGTGTGATGCAGAGCGAGAGGATCATTGCGAAACCGCCCGTTTCCCCTTCCCCCATTCGCCATTCCCCGTTGCCGATGCAACATCCAAAGTGTTCTGCTGCAATGGATTGTCCCCGCCGGAGGCGTCGTGGCATAGGCGTTGCCCGCCTGCATAGCATCTGCGTGCAATGCTGGGTAGGCTGGGGCTTTTCCGGGAACGATTGACGGTCGAGTTTCAGCGTCCTAAGTCAAGTTTCCTGATAGACTTGCTTGAGATCACCTCAAGCATATTAGCAACTTGACAAAAGTTTGCGCGGCTTGTAGCGTAACCGACATTCCTCTTGGACAATTGGGCCACTATGGGACTGTTCAGCCGCACGCGGACTACAGTCGGTCTCGACATCGGCAGTGGGCTGATCAAGCTCGCTGTGATTTCGCACGGGTCCGGCGAGCCGGTCCTGACGAAAGTCGCTTTTGCTCCCTTGGTCGATGACGCCATCGTCGAAGGCGAGGTCATGGACCCGGGCATCGTGGCCGACGCGATTCGCGGCCTCTTCGCCTCCGCGAACATGAAGCCCAAACACGTCACCACCGCCGTGGGCGGCCGGGACGTGATCATCAAGAAGATTCCGATGGACCGCATGAAGGAATCGGAAGCCCGCGAAGTGATCCGCTGGGAAGCCGAGCAGCACGTGCCGTTCGACATGGACAACGTCGAGCTCGATTTCCAGATCCTGGATCCCGATGGCGAGGGTCTCCAGATGACCGTGCTTCTCGTCGCGGCCAAGCGGGAGCTGATCGACAACAAGATCGCGTTGCTGGCGGAAGTGGGCGTCGATCCCTCGGTTATCGACGTGGACTCCTTCGCCCTGCACAACGCGTTCGAGCTCAGCTATCCCGAAGGCATGAAGGGCGTCGTCGGGCTGGTCAACATCGGGCACGAGATGACGAACGTGAACATCCTGGATGACGGCATCCCGGTGCTCACCCGCGACCTGCCTGTCGGCACCCGCCGGTTCCGCGAGGATCTCCAGCGCGAGCGGGGGCTCTCGGCCGATGAGGCGGACCGGCTCCTGCAGGGATTCGAAGCCAGCGAGGTGCTGACGCCGTTTCTGACCACGCGGGGCGAAGAGCTCGCAGTCGGCATCGAGCGAGCGGCGGCGTTCCTCCAGACCGCGGCGCGCTCCTCCACCGGGCTCTCCCGGCTCTACACCTCCGGCGGCGGGGCGCGCATTCCCGGCCTCACCAGAACGCTGTCGGAGCGGCTCCGCCTGCCGGTGGAGCTGGCCAATCCGATCAAGCGGCTTCGGGTCGGTGACGGTGTATTCGACGGTATGAATATCGATGAAGTTGCGCCGCTCCTGATGCTCCCGGTGGGCCTCGCGCTCCGAACAGCGGCTTGAGCCCCGCCCTCACGCACCGAAGGCGTCCATGATCACGATCAACCTCAAGCCGGGTTCCAAACGTGCCAGAGCGGGCTCCCCGTTCGCCGGCGGCCTGAGCGCGCTCAGGGGGCTCCCGTCCCGGGTCAAGGATCCCTGGCCGATGGCCGGGGTCATCATCTGCGGCCTCACGGTCCTCTTCCTCGCGTGGGTCGGCATCAGCTCGGCGTCGAGGCTGAGCACGCTGGAAGACCAGATGGATGTGGCGCGAGCCGAGAACCGGCGCTACCGCGCGTTCCTGGTCGAAAAGCGGCGGGCTGAAGCGGCGCGCGACTCGGTGGTGATCCAGATCGCCACGATCCGCGCGGTGGATGACGACCGGTACGTCTGGCCGCACATCCTCGACGAAGTGACGCGCGCGGTCCCGCAGTACACCTGGCTCACCGAGGTCACGGCTTTCGTCCCGGTGTCGATGGATACGACCTCGATGTCCGCGCCGGTCGGAGTCCAGTTGTCGGGCCGCACCATGGATCTGCAGGGCTTCACGCGGTTCATGCGGCAGCTGGAGGATTCGCCCTGGATCGCCGACGTGACGATGCTCTCGACCCAGACGGTGATCGACCGGGGGCGGGCCGTCACCCAGTTCACTCTCAAGGCGAACTACGACCGGCATGGCCGGGCGCAAGTGGCGGCCGCACCCTCCGGGGGGAGATAAGCATGGCGCTCCTCGACACAGCCCGCAGCAAGTCGATCGCGGCGATTCTCGTCTCGGTGCTGCTCGGGTACATGCTCTACACCGGCGACGGCCTGGCCACCTTCGGGGTGACCGGGTTCAAGGCCAAACAGGACCAGGTCCAGGCGATGCGTGATTCGCTCGCACTGCTGGTGGCCGAGACCGACAGCGTCAAGCGTGATCTGGCGCGCGGGTCGGTCGAGGACCTCAAGCAGAAGACCGAGGCCTATCGTGGCACCCTGGAGAATCTGCGCCAGCTCGTGCCGGCCAGCAGCGAGGTTCCCGGTCTGATCGACGCGATCACCACCCGGGCGAAAATCCGCGGCGTGACGCTCTCCTCGCTGACCCCACAACCGGTCGAGCCGGGTCCCCCGCCGTTCGACACCCACCGCTACCGGGTGTCGGTGATCGGGCGATACGATCAGGTAGGGGAATTTCTGACCGACATCGCGAACCTGCGGCGCATCATCGTTCCACTCGAAGTGCAGATGACCGCGGCCCCCGCTGCGACCGCACGCGCCCTGGGCGATACCTCCAAGGCCATGCTGGAGGCGCGCTTCATGATGAAGACCTTCGTCAAGTCCGCCGGGGGAGAGGGAGGGCCGCGTGGCAACTAGAGCGAGTTCACCCGCCGTCCTGCTCCTGGCCCTTCTGGCAGGGTGCGGAGGGGGGGCGCCCGATGCGGCGCCGGCCCCCGATCCCACAGCGGGTGTCGAGGACGTCGCGGTACCGCCGGCGGGGACGTCGGCCACGCCGCCGGCGGCGCCGTCGCGCCGCATCGACGAGTCGCTGATTCCCGCCCCGGGCCAGCCGATCGTTCGCGAGACCTACGCCTATGCCGGCGGTCCCCGCGATCCGTTCGAGTCCGCCCTCGACCGGGCCAACACCGGCCCCGAGTTCCCCGACCTCGACCTGGTCGGAGTCTATTACATCGCGCGGGCGCCGTCGACGAGCGTCGCCGTGCTGCGCGATCGCCTCACCGGGAAAAAGTACACCGTCCGTGAAGGGGACCGACTCGGCCGCATGCGGATCGCCAGCATCCGGCCGAAAGACGTGACCTTCACCATTGATGACTACGGGACCGAGCGGCAGGAAACGCTGTCGATCCGCAAGCCGGAGGGCAACTCCCCATGAAGCAACGTTCCTGGTCGTTCCTCGCGAGCGCACTTCTCCTCGCGGCCCCTCTTCACGCCGGGGCTGCCCGCGACGGCGAGGTCCGGGCGGTGAGCCTGGTACCGACCTCGGGGAGGGCCCAGCTCGTCATCCAGGTGCAGGGAGACGTTCAGGTCTCCGACCTCACCCTGACCGATCCCAACCGCATCGTCCTCGACATCACCGGCGCTACGCTCGGGTCGGGGATGGATCAGTCCGGGGGCTACGACGGCGTCAAGCGTGCCGGCGTACTGAACGTCCGGGTGCGGCAGTACACCCCCGACGTGGTGCGCGTCGTCCTCGACGTCGAGCGGCTGATGCCGTACCGCGTGGAGCGCTCGAGCAACGCCATTACGGTGTCGTTCGGCGCCGAGCAGGGTTTCGCGGCATGGAACGGGGCGGCAGTCGCCGCCACTTCCGAGCTCGCGGTGGTGACCGTGCCGACTCCTGCGCGCGCGGAGCCCGCGCCCGCCGTCGAAGAGGCGACAATCTCCCGCGCCATGGGCCGGACCCAGAACCGTCCGATTCCGCGTATCACGGTGAGCTGGAACAACGCCAGCATCGAAGAGGTCGTCGCCGGTTTCCAGGCGGTGAGCGGCCTTTCGATCATCATCGGGAAGGGCGTCAAGGCATCGGTCACCGCGGAGATCCACGACAAGCCATGGACCGAGGCCTTCTATGCCATCCTGGCCTCACAAGGGCTGTCAATGCAGGAAATGCCCGGCGGCATTCTCCGGGTCGACGCGCCGCAGAACCTCGCGGAAATCGATTCACTGGAGCCGACCCAGACCGCAGTGGTCCGGGTGAATTATGCCCGGGTCGGCGAGCTCTCGAACTCTCTCAAGGGCGTGCTGACGCCGAAGCGCGGCTCGGTGACCCCCGATACCGCCACGAATTCGGTCATCATCACCGACACCAAGACCAACATCCAGAACGTGATCGATTTCGTCGGCCAGCTGGATCTCCGGCCCAAGCAGGTGTCGATCCAGGCCAAGATCATCTTCGTGGACCGGACGGACCTCGAGCAGCTGGGCTTCAAGTACGACATCGGAAGCCGGAACACGTTTTACAACCGGATCATTTCGCGGCCGGACCCGCTCAAGGGCAATCAGCCGTATGAGCTTGGCAGAAATATTGTGGAGCTGGGCGGCAACGAAGTTGCCGCGATCGGAAACGCGAACGCCAACCTGCAGAACCCGGCGATCGAGCTCATGTTTTCGACGGCAATCGGCGGCTTCTCGATCACCAGCTTCCTCAACGCCCTGGAGCAGGTGGACCTTTCGGATGTGCAGGCCGAGCCGACGATCGTCACCCAGGACAACAAGCAGGCCACGATCCGGGTCGGTGAAGATATTCCGGTGCGGGTGATCGACGCCAACTCCCCCACGGCGGTCGGGCAGGCGCCGCGCGCCAACGTGCAGTTCCGCGAGGTCGGCATCAAGCTGCTGGTGACGCCGCACGTCACGAACGACGGGCAGATCTCCCTCGACCTGGCCACTGAGCGGTCCAGCCTGCAGACTCTCGCTGCGTCGGACCTGGGCTTCATCATCGCGAAGCAGGAGACCAAGAACCAGATCCTGGTCTCCGACGGCGAGACCGCGGTCATCGGCGGGCTCACCGTGACCACGGTCGAAAAGTCCCGCACCGGGATTCCGCTTCTCTCGAGCCTCCCGCTGATCGGCAGCCTGTTCAGCTTCTCCACCACCCGGGAGAACCGGAAGGACCTCATTATCTTGGTCACGCCGAGAGTGCTCAACGACGGCGGGGCGGTACCGGAGTCCTGACCCCAGCTTCGACTGGCGAACAGGATCCTCCCCGGGCCCGGCGCTGCCGGGCTCGGTTTTTTTAGGGCGGTGAGGCGGTGGGGCGGTAGGGCGGTAGGGCGGTGAAAGACCGACGGCTGATGGCTCACGGCTGACGGCTATATTCTCCCCCATGCATCTCCGCTTCACGACTGCAGGCGAATCCCACGGCAAGGCCCTCGTCGTCATTGTCGAGGGCCTTCCGGCGGGGCTGCCCGTATCGGCCGAGCAGGTCGACCGGGAGCTGGGCCGGCGGATGCAGGGCTACGGCCGTGGCGCGCGGATGAAGATCGAGCGCGACCGAATCGAATGGCTGGGAGGGGTCCGCGCCGGCGAAACCCTCGGATCCCCGGTCGCGATGATGATTCCCAATCTCGACTGGGACAACTGGGCCGATGTGATGGCAGCCGAAGGCACTCCCGGCGACCTGCGCCGCCGCCGGGTGACCCGCCCGCGGCCCGGGCACGCCGACCTGGTCGGGGTGCTCAAGTATGACAGGCTCGACGCCCGTGACATCCTCGAACGGGCCAGCGCGCGGGAGACGGCGGCCAGGGTGGCGGCCGGCGCCCTGGCGCGGCGGCTCCTCGAGGAGTTCGGTGTCGAAGTCGGCAGCCATGTGGTCTCGCTCGGCGGGATCGCCGCCGCTGCTGTCGCGCCGCTCCCTTCGCCACTCAACGCCGCCTCCGATCGCTCCGAAGTGCGGGTGCTCGATCCCAGTGCCGAGGCGGCGATTCTCGCCCGCATCGACGCGGCCAAGGCGGCAGGCGACACCCTGGGGGGCGAGATCGAAGTCGTTGCGCGGGGCGTGGTGCTCGGGCTGGGAAGTCATACCAGCTGGGAGCGCAAGCTCGACGGCCGCCTGGCGGGAATGCTGATGTCGATCCCCGCGGTCAAAGGCGTGGAGATGGGGATGGGCTTTGCCGCGGCGCGGGTGCCCGGCTCCCGGGTGCACGATCCTATCGAGTCGAATGCCGAGGGCGGTCCCGCCTCCGACCCGAGGGGAGGCTTTCGCCGCCTGACCAACAACGCCGGTGGCCTCGAGGGGGGAATGACAACCGGCGAGCCGCTCGTCGTGCGGGTGGCAATGAAGCCGATTTCCACGCTCATGTCTCCGCTCAAGACCGTCGATCTCGTCACCGGCTCCTCCGCCAACGCCCAGAGCGAGCGCTCCGACGTGACCGCGGTGCCGGCGATGGGCGTGATCGCCGAGGCGCTGGTGGCGCTGGTGCTGGCCGACGCCATGCTCGAGAAGTTCGGCGGCGACTCGCTCGCGGAGCTGCGCCGCAACTACGACGGATACACCGCGAGCCTGGGCCGGCGCTGGAGCGAGCTGGGGTCGTGAAGCGGCACGTCGTTCTCGTGGGACTTCCCGGCTCGGGCAAGACCACGGTCGGGCGCCGCGCTGCCGAGCTCCTCCGTACCGCGTTCACGGACATCGATCAGGTCGTCGTTTCCGCGGCCGGGATTCCGGTGGCCGAGCTCTTCCTGGCCCAGGGCGAGCCACAATTCCGGCGGCTGGAGCGCGCGGCGATGGATGGGGCGATGGACGCGCCGCCCCACGTGGTCGCACCGGGGGCGGGATGGGCGGCGGAGCCGGGGAATCTCGAGGCGACGGGAGCCGCGCTGCTGATCTACCTGCGGATCTCGCCCGCCGCGGCGGCGGAACGGCTCCGGGGAGACATGTCCAGGCCGCTCCTTTCGGGGGAGGACCCGGAGCACCGGATCAGGGATCTCCTTGTAAAGCGCGAGACCTGGTACCGCCGGGCGGGGGCGGAAGTGGAGGCCGGTGTTCCGGTGGAAGACGTAGCGGGTGCGGTCGCCCGCCTCGCGCGCGAGAGGGCGGGATGGTGAATCACA
>Ga0210377_10000440_pt1 | contig 40051 bp, 29 predicted proteins | sample PLM4_65_b1redo_FD_155480 | JGI IMG/M metagenome (GOLD analysis project Ga0210377, IMG submission 155480) | Groundwater sediment microbial communities from an aquifer in East River, Colorado, USA - PLM4_65_b1 redo | ecosystem: Environmental > Terrestrial > Soil > Riparian zone | place: USA: East...
CCTTCTGCCGAATGGTCAACCGGTACCCGTATTGATAATTCAGGAAGACGATGCCCTGCGGCCAGCGCTTTCCATCCTGATCCCGATACTCATAGTACGATATCCGCCACACTAACCCGCTGTCTCCATAATAGTTCTTCTCGATCAGGTCTCCCCCCGCCCCGGCGAAAATGTACTCCAGAGAGCCGGGACCGGAAGATTGTCGGAAAATCAGTTTATATTTTCTCTTCCAAATACTCGCTTCTGGTCCGGGGACCAGATCAAAATATATGCGCCTGATGTCGTTGCCGACCGCAGTGGCGATATCGCCGTACCGGGAGAAATCCGCGATCGAATAACGACTTGTCACGCTGTGCTGATCGCCGGAGAGCTCGAACAATTTAACGCCCATGGGATTCATCCCGGCGACCTTGAAAACACCATCTGAACTGTTTATCTGCACGGTGCCGATGCCGGCAAATTTGCGTGAATTATACTCAAAAACAACGCTCGTTAGCAATTGAAAACTTGCGGGAATGCCTTTCTGAAAACGCTCTACCATGCTCCGGGGGTCTTCGGAATCAAGCGATACCAGCTTCGTTTCCTGGAACGGGACCCTCACACATGCGGCAACCAGCACGTGGAGTATGGCTATCAAAATGACGCCCCGCCTCATGGTTGCCGCCCTTCTTGTTTCGATGTCCCCAGGATGCTGCACAGGGACGGTATCACGATCACCGAAGACAGGTATCCCGAGACCATGCAGATGACCATTGCAACGCCGGTGGAATAGAGCGCCGGATGTTTGGCGAACAGCAGTGCCCCTGAGCCGATCACATTTGCCCCTGCGGACAAGGTCACGGCAACGACCGTCCCGATGCGCAGGTTGTACCGGTATTCGTAAGTGATCCCGAGACCATAGTCCACGATAACGCCGGTCGTGACGATGGCGGCCACGATATTAACGACATTGAGCGGGATGTTAAAGAGCGACATGATGCCCACGAGCCAGATAACGCCGGTAATGACCGGCACCATGGCTATCAAGGTCTCTTTCCAGTTGCGGAAGAATATCCATGCGAGGACCACGTTGAACAGAATCGCCAGCGGGGCCAGGAACTTAATTTCCTTTGAGGTAAAAGCAGATATGGATGCGGACAAAACCCTGCCCGACACAATGAACGTTCCCGGATGCGTATTGGATATCCGTGTGAGCGTATCGACATATTGCTGATCGTCGGGAAAGAAGGACATGATCCGATATTCCCCGTCCTTATGCACGACAAAGCGTTCCTGAAGTCTTGCAATGAGGCCTTCCGGATTCATTGTTTCGATCTGGTGCGTGTAAAGCCCGTCAAAGAACGGGGAAAAAGCCTTGTCCGAAAAACCATACGAAGAAGACGTTACATGAATCAACTTCTTAAGCTTCGCCTCACGCCCCTCCTGCCAGAACCGGTCCCAGCGGTCGATATTGTCTTCTCTCATTTTTTTCGAGGACCAGAACAGGGCGATGCTCGAAACGTTCTGCGGCCCAATGGCTTTTGCTGCTTCGCGGAAGATGAGGTCATTCAACTCCATGGCATGCTCATAGCTCGATCCGGTCACTACAAAGATCGCCTGGTTTGTCTTGCCGCCCCATACTTCGTGGAACCGCTGTTCCGCCTGGATAACTTCGGGAGCGCTGCCGTCAAGTTTTTTCACATCGCTGTCGAACTTCACTGAAAGGGAAAGAACCAGCGCCGCGATCGTCAGAACCACCCAAACGCCGACGGCCAATGGAGCAGGCCAATTGACTTTCCGCAACCGGTCGCCGATGGTCGGGTCAGCGACCAGGGTATAGTGCTTCCATGACAGCATGAGCGGCAATACAAAGAGAGAGAGAACAAGGCAGATGAACACAACGAGCGCCGAGAACAACGCAAGCTGGTGGTACCCGCGGATCATGGAAAAATACAGAACTAAAAAACTGAACATGGTCGTGACTGCGTCAATGATGACCAGCCGTGCGAGCTTCGCGGTCTGCGACGCATCAGCGCCCCGCTTCATCGCAATATACACAAGGAGACCGTAGTCGATTGAAATACCCGCGATCGCCGACCCGAATCCGATAACAAGATACGAGAGTCTGCCTTCCACCGCGGTGGTTACGATGATCGCCAGGACGACCGCGAGCAGAGGAATGATAAAAACGAACAGCGCCCGAAGATCGCGGAACATGACCGCAAAAAGAATGAGGAAGGCAATGGATGCCACTGCTGATGCAACCATGATATCGCGTTTGATCACGCGCTCGTTGCTGACCGTGTGGAGGTGGCCGCAAATAAGGTCCGCGGAAACGAATGCGGGCAGCTGTTTGAGCCGCTCCTGCAGGATGGCGATAAGTTCCTTGCTCCCCTGGCTGTCCATCATCGGGACCGTGGTCTGGATGATCAGCATGGCATGACGCCCGTCGCGGCTGATGAAGTGACCCTCCTCGATCGCGACATCATACCCCATGGATGCGGGGAGCGCCCGCAGCTTGTCCAGCAGGAGCACCTTGATCCCGAGCGGATCCGCGCGTGACAACGATGTCATAAAGATGCTTTCGGGTCTGAGCGACTGCCGGTAGATCGCCTTCATTTTCTTGTCTACGGTCGTTTTATTGATCTGGCTGTCGATGGCGGCAAGGTCCTGATCTCCCAGGATCTGGGGAGCATAGCGCAGGATCGAGAACTCCTCCATGACATCCGCGACCGAGAAGCCGGAAATGGCCTTGGTAAATTGAGGCGGTGTCAGCGTTGCTGCGAGCTGATCAACAGCGAGGAAGAGGTCTTTTTTGTTTTTTGCGGGATCGATCAGTTCAAGAGAGACAATGATCTTGTCGGACAGGCTCGAATCCCGCAGGAAGTTCATGCCCCGCATGACCTCCTTGTCCGGCGGAAGCATGATGTCGATATTGCCTTCGTAGCGTACGAGGAACAACCCTGCACCGGCGGCAACGGTTATCAGAAGGACTGCAGCGAGGACCCATTTTTTATGCTGGAATACGAACCGGTACAGCAGGGAGAAATACTTGTCAAACATGCCCTTTTACCTCAAAGCTGGCACTGTCGAGAGGGGCATTCAGGATTGTGTTCAGGAATGTGATCGTCGTGACATCTCCGCTCAATTCCTGCATGCGTATCTGCTGTAAATAGGTTTCATCTTCGCGGAACGTGATCGTAATTTTCTTCAGGACCTTTCTGGCATCATTATTGGCTCGTGGTGAGAACTCAAGCACCAGGGGGGAGCGTTTCACGAGCCGCACGTCGTTGGTCTCAAGAAGCGAGCCGTAATCGCCGGAGAACCATACGGTCAGCTGCTTGATCACGTTCTGAAACAGCGGGTTTTTCGTTAACGATAGTTCCTGGACCTGGTCCGTGTCCTCGTCCCACTGACGGATGAATTTATCGGTGATCAGGATGGAATACCGGAGGGGCTTATCCACATGCCAGGCGACCTTGTTCGGCTTCTGGAGATAGATCCTGCCCTTGAGCACGAGCTTCTCCTTGAACATGACCATCACTTTTTCCTGGGTGAAATCCGTTTTGAGGGTCTTGAAGTCCGAGACCTTCTTCCCGATGCTGTTCAGTAATACGGATAGGTCGGTTTGTTCCGGCGCACCATCATTTTTCACGTCCTTCGCGATCGTCTGTCCAGCGTGCGCAAGGATGCACAGGACCAGTAAGAGAACGGCCCGCTTAACACTATGCTTGTTCATCATCATGCCGCTGCCTTGCTGTCACCCTGCCAGACCTTTACTTCTCCGCTGGCGATCAGGGTGTCGCCATTCCTGATCTCTCCCTGGATAATGCCGAAGTCTCCATACCTCGCTACCTTGAGCACTGATATGCGAAGGGTGTCGCCGACGCGTGCGCTGCCGCTGATTGCAAGGTTCTTGATGCCGAGCAGGAATCCTTCCTGCTGAGGACTGCGGCTCCCGATCTTTCTAAACCCCTCCTGTGCGGCAATAGCCTGTGAAATGATCTCGGGATACGAGGCCTCATCGAGCTTCCCGTCGTCCCCCACGAAGATCATGTCCGGCCGCACGATCATCTCGGACAGTGACGCCCGCTCCTGGATCTCGAGGAGACGGTCGATGAGAAGCATGGGCTGTTTGTGCGGAACAAGCTGGCTGGCGTCCACCGGCAGAAACATTATAGCATCCCGTTTATCCAGGTTCTTCCAGCACAGCGGATCAGAGGCGAGGTAGTCCCCGGTCATCTGGTATGCCGCTCCCCGGCAACCATAACATTCGCTCAACCGTTCGCATTCGCTGCACGGTCCCTTTATGGTCTCGGTATAGCTCTTGAGGTCCTGGACCACCTCACTCTCCAGCAGAATATCCTTGAGCCGCCGCTTGCGCACATTGCCGATCGGGATCGTAACCCCGACGCACGGCTGCACAAAGCCCTCGGAGTTGACTGCACAGGAAAACTGGTGACGAAGACACTCTCCACCCACAAGCGGAGGCTTGGGGTCCCAGGTGTGACCGTATTTTTTCCGGTCGATCCTGGAGATCCGGTGAAACAACTCTTCGACCTGCCGGGAATCGACTTCAAGCATATTGTGTTCCTTGGCACCACCCTGCGGGGTGATCATCTCGAAATAGGGAGCAATGTTCTGGTCCCGCAGCCACTCCCACATCTTCGGAAGTTCATCGATGTTCTGCTGACAAATAACCGTGCTGACGCCCATGAAACGGTCCGTTGAGGGATAGCCGGCCAGTTTCAGGTTATTGAACGCTTCATGGATCTGGGCATATGCGCCTTTCCTTCCCGACAGCATGTCCTGGATCTTTTGCTCGAAGGTGTTCATCTTGAGGACCACGCGCACGCCGATATTAAAAAGCGTCTGAGCCATCTCACGCGTGATATTCGTCCCGTTCGTGAAAAGCTCGATGTCCATCTCGAGACCCCTGATAAACTGGATCATCTCGATGATAGGGGGATAGAGCATGGGCTCGCCGCCGAGGACGATGATCTTCCTCGCCCCCAGTTCCTTGGCCTGGTTGATGAGGTCAAGGAACTCGTGCTTGCTCAGTTCGTTCCGATGAACAGCGTTATCCGATGCATAGCAGTAGAGACACCGAAAATTACAGTTCTTATTGAACTCCATTTCCATCGAGAGCAATTTGTTTTCCCGGACGGCAACGGCGATTTCATCCTGGGAAAATTCGGCGCCGTAGATGCGACTTTGACAGGTTTTCATAAGTTTTTTCTCTTATCCACAAATCGAATTGGTTTCCGGGAATTCCCCGGATAGATATCACGCTTCACGCTTTCTTCGCTGACGATGACCACCTCGGGTCTCACCCGCAGGTGCGCCTGGAGTTTGTCCATGATCACGGCCGCTGAGCAGGATGCATTGTTTACGGCGACCTGGACCATGATCAAATCAGAAAGGTCGTAATCGCTGGTCGCGGTCACGGAGTACTCGCTGATCTCGGGGAATGAATCGAGGACCGTATAGATCGAATTCGGATACAACGTAGTCCCCCGAAACTTTATCATCTGTTTTTTCCGCCCGAGGATAGGGCCGAGGCGGGGCGATTGACGGCCGCAGGCGCAGGGTTCGTCAATCAAAAAACTCACATCACCGGTCCGGAACCTCAGCAGCGGCATGCCTTCGATGTTCAATGGCGTTATTACGACCTCGCCTGCCTCCCCGCCTGGAAGCGCCTCTCCCCGGTCGTTCACGATCTCGGCGATCGCCAGGTCTGGATGCAGGTGCCCGCCCCGCTGCGCAACGCACTCGCAAAAGGACGTAATGGTCTCCGAGGAAGCATAGGTCGAATAGACCTTCGCTCCCCAGACCGTCTCCAGGTTTTCACCCACCCGCAGAAAGGCGAGTGTACTGTCCCTGACCGGCTCGCCGATACAGATCATTTTTTTTACACCGGTCGAGCGCGGGTCGATGCCCTGGGATTGCACAAACAGCCCCAGTTTGAGCAGAAACGTCGGTACGCCAACCAGGGAAGTCGGTTTGAGACGGCGGATGATCTCGAAATGACTGTCAACGCTGCTCAGCCCGTTCCTGATGGCCGCGGCGCCAAGGCTCCGGACACCTGAAAAGTACGCCAGACCGGCGATGAAGCAGCGGTCCATGGTACAGGTCAGCAGGACAATATCGTCCCGCGTCAATCCGCAGCTCTTGAAGGAAATCTCCTCGTTATACGCCAGCCTCCTGAGATCGTGTTCGGTATACATCATCATTGTCGGCCTGCCGGTGGTCCCGGATGACAGAACGATGTCCACTATCATGGACGGGGAAGCAGCGAGGAAATCATCATTCCAGGTGCCCAGCGCTGTCTTGTCCGTGATCGGAAGCTGATGCAGCGTGTCGAGAGTCACCTTCGCCGCGTCAATACCGCGCTCCTTGAACAGCGTGCGGTAATATGGCGAATGGGAGGCAAGGTACTGCACGTGGGTCTGCAGTAATTCGTTCTGCACCGTCCTGATCTCATCCGGATGGGAAAACTCGAGACTGCCTTTCCTGTCAAATTCAATCGCCTTCATGTACCTGTCTCCATGGCGGACAGTTCGGTATTGATAATATGCCACACCCTGTTCTTGAATGCAAAGGCATTCAGGTCCTTATACTCCTCCCAGGTGATGGCCGGCAGTCTGCGTACCCGTATCGTACCCGGACGCAGAAGCAGCGACCCCTTGGGCGGGATGTTCTCGTTCCCGGTGATGCAAAGAGGGACCAGGGCCGCCTTTGACTCAAGCGCCAGACGAAACGCAGCGCCGTGAAAGCTCCCCATGGTCCTGTTCGTCGAACGCGTACCCTCGGGAAAGAAGATGATCGAGACACCGTCGGTCAGCATTTTTTTCGCTTGCGCCATGAACTGTTCGTGGGACATCATCCTGATATTCAGGTATCCGGATAACCTGGCATATAACCCGAGTACGGGTATCCTGAAAGGCCAAACGTTCACGATCTGCACACACTCATGCGGCAGGACGCACATAAGAAACGCGTCAGATGCCGCGCGATGGTTGCAGACAAAGATGTATGGCTCTTTTGTACCACTCTTTCCCAGGTCCTCATACCGGAGCTTGATAAAGGGATATGGGATAGACGTGATTATTATCCCATACCAGCTGATGGCGCGGCGAAACCGTTTCATGGTCCTGCGGTGCGACAGGAATATCCTCGTAATCGCGACCATGAGCGTCAGCGCCGGGATCACGATCGCGGAAAACAAGAAAAAGAAGGTATAAAAATACACGTTCAGAAGAACCAGTTTCGCCCGATACAGCATCGCTAATCGCTCTTTTTGTTTTCCTCGTTCTTCAGCGAGGAAATGAACTGGTAGATGTCTTGAAGCGTCCGGATGTCCCTGACCTTTTCCTCGTTCCTGATCTTGACGCCAAAGGCATTCTGGAGCGCTACCACCAGGTCAACGATATCCAGGCTGTCAAGTCCCAGGTCAGTGAAAATATGCGCCTCCGGGACAAGACGCCCCTTCTCGATCTCAAAGGATTCCTCGAATACCTTGTTGATCTTGTTGATAATCTCCTGATCGATCATTAATGCCTCCGGATAAAATTTAAAAAACAGTACTGCCCAGACTGATGTAATCCGCGAATTACGCAGACATCACAGATTAAACTGAACTTGATTTATTAGTTTACAATCTGCGCAATCTGCGAAATCTGTGGATGAGGTATTTTCCTGTTTGAAATCAGCCTTCACTCCCTATATTTTCCTGCACACGAGCGCCGCGTTGATGCCGCCGAAGGCGAATCCATTCTTCAACACGGTCCTGATCTGTTTTTTTAGCGGCTGCATCACATGATGGATTCCTTCGCAGTCCGAACTGACGGCGTCCAGGTTCAGCGTCGGGTAGATCACGCCCCGCTCCATCATCGAGAGCGAGGCGGCCAGCTCAATGCCACCCGAAGCGCCGAGCGTATGGCCTATGTAGCCCTTCAAGCTGCTGACAGGGACTGCCGACCCGAAGACCTGCCCGATGGCCTCTGCTTCCTCCTGGTCCCCCTGAATGGTAGCCGTGGCATGGGCATTGACATAATCGACCTCTTCTGCTTTAACACGAGCATCACTGAGCGCCTGCTGCATGCAGACGACCATGGATTCCCTGTTCGACTGGCTTACATGAAGACCGTTCGCCGTGGTGCTGTAGCCGATGATCTCGGCGTAGATCTTTGCGTTCCTCTTGATCGCCCGCTCGTAGTCCTCGATGACCAAAAGACCGCTTCCTTCCCCACAGACCAGGCCGTCCCGGTCCCGGTCGAACGGACGTGGAGTTTTCTGCGGTGCATCGTTGTATTTCGTCGATGTCGCGAACAGGATGTCGAACGATCCGGTTACCGTCGGGTGAAGCTCCTCCGCTCCGCCGCAGAGCAGGACGTCCTGCCTCCCGAGCCTGATCAGATCGTACCCCGCGCCGATGGCATGAAGGGCCGACGCACAGGCCGCGGCCGGCGCCATGATCGTGCCGTTCAGCCCCAGGTACTGGGCCACGTTCACCGCCGCGGTATGCGACATGCACTGAAAGAACATGGTCGAGTTCAGCAGGCTCAGGTCCTTGTTGGGCAGCATGGTCTCAAAGGTATCGTTGATACTTTTCGCGCTCCCCATGGTCGAACCGATAACGCATCCGACCCGCCACAGGTCTTCGCCGGCAAGGGAGATACCCGCATCAGCGATGGCCTCATCGGCTGCCTGTGCCGCGAAGATGCTCATGCGCCCCATGGAACGCCGCTTCTGTCTCGGAATTCGCTTCTCGTCCTGGATGTCTACCGTTGCCCCAACGAGACTGTGCAGACCGATATACTGGTCCCATCCTTCCATGCGCCGCACAGCGCTCCGACCTTCCTCGATACCCTTCATAAGGGCGGACAGGCCGTTGCCGAAAGGCGAAACCACGCCGATCCCTGTTATCACGACTCGCTTTAATGACATAATGCCCGGTTCAGCAACTTGCCGTACTGCTCTTTTCCCAGCATCGCTCGGCCCACAATCAGGGAGGACATCATCGCGCCGATGATCCCCGGCAGCAGGGAACTCTGGCCCGCTGCATAGAGATTATGCAGCGGCAGTTTGCCGATAAGATTGAACTGGCCCATCTTCTGTTTGATGCCGTAGGCGCTCCCGTCGGGGTTATTCAAATAATCCTTGAACGTCAGCATGGACCCGGCATCAATGATATCAAGGCTCTCACGGTATTGCGGAATAACACTGAAGATGTGTTCTTTGATCGTTTCAACGCGCGTTTTTTTGTAATCGAGATACTCCCGGGGCCTCTTTCCTCTCCGGGAATCGCTCCAGCCGGACACCTGTTCGAAGAATGAGGGCTCGAGGATGCATATGCCCCGCTCTCCGTTGCCTTTGTTCAAATCCGACGATTTCATGATGACCAGTGCGGGCATTCCTTTGTATGAAGGGTCCAATAGGTTGTTGACATCTGCGTCCGGGAAGAGTGATTGAAGTGATGTTTCGGGATTTGGGTCCCTGCTCCCCGGCTTGAGCGTTGCAAAGACCGAGAAGAAGCCGGCCGATGATTCAAATGACGTGACGCGGTCTGCGAACGCCTTGCGAAGATGGTCCTTAGGCAATAGATTCAATATCTCTTTCGGGTGGATCGTGAGCACGCAGGTATCGGCCAACAATGCTTCACCGGTATTCAGGACAAAGCGGCCCACTTTGCTGCCCTGGATGTCCGCCAGTTCCTCGATCGTGGTCCCGCAGCGGATATCCACGTCGTACCCTTTGAATTTTTTCTGGAACGCATTGATAAAGGCATCGCCGCCGTCTTTCACGCGGGAGATGGATTCATAGAAGTTCAGGACCATTCTGCTGTGGTTGGCAAAGGAGACTTCGCTTGGCTTCACACCGTAACACATGGCATAGCCGGACAACAGCCCCCGCAAGACGGCATTTGCAGTCAGATCTTTCAGAACGGCATCGAGAGAAATAAAATCCTCGTCCAGGTTCGGATGCGTGATTTGATTGTCATAGATATTGAGCGAGGGGGTCCGGCTGCAGACCGATAACACTTTTTCAAAGTACCTGCCGATGGCGACGGCTTCACCCGGAAAGTACCCGGTGAGTTGCTCTTTAATGTTATCAATTCCACTGGCGAGCTCGAACTGCTTGCCTTCCGTCTCAAAAAAGAACTGGTTCCTAAAAGTCTCGGAAAGAAAGATCGGCTCGATGAATTCTCGTATACCGAGGAACGACAGGATATTGGCGAGAATTCCACCCTCCTGAAGCCCACCCGTGAAATGGAACCCCGTATCGAACGATATTCCTCTCTTGGAAAATCGGGCAAGAGAGCCGCCGATATGGGGACCCTTTTCGAGCAGCAGCACGCGACGCCCGCCCATCGCGAGCAGAAGCGTCATGGTCAGTCCGCTGATGCCGCTTCCGACCACAATATCGTCATATTTTTTCATAATCGCCAATCATTTGGGGGGAAACTACGTTGTCAATATAAAGATCAATGAGGAAACACTACATGGCCAGTCCGCCGTTGATGCCGATCACCTGACCATGAATATACATATGCTCTTCCGTGCACAGGAAGTTTACGACCGCCGCAACATCATCAGCACTGCCCAGGCGATTTAACGGGACCAAAGGCAGGATCTGTTCCTTCGGGATCTTTTGGGTCATCTCCGTTTCAATAAATCCCGGCGCCACCACATTCACCAATATGTTTTTTTTGCCGACCTCACGCGCGAGTGCCTTGGCCGCACCGATCAAGCCCGCTTTTGACGCTGAATAGTTCACCTGCCCTGCCTGACCGATCTGGCCCGATACTGACGAAACAACAACGATACGACCCCGTTTCGCCTTCAGCATCGCAAAGACGACCGCACGTGTCACATTGAAGAACCCGTTCAGGTTTGTGGAGAGGACCGAACCCCACTCATCCTTGGTCATCCACATCAGGAGATTGTCCCGGGAGATCCCCGAGTTGTACACGAGAACATCAGGTGACAGGTTTTCCAGGCGCACGCCCAGGGCGGCTTCGGTCTCTTCGAAACTCGAGACATCGAACGGGATAAGTTCACAGTCTCTTCCGAGTGATTCTATCCCAGCTTTCGTTTTTTGCGCTGCCTCATGGTTGCCTTTATACGTCAACCATATGGTGAAACCTGATGTTGCCAGCTTGAGCGCGATAGCACGGCCTATCCCCCTGCTTCCGCCGATGATCAGGGCGATCTTTTGTGTTTTATTTTGCATAAAGATGAATGTATACCGAGGCCTCGTGCTCCTTGACGACTGCTCATCAAACACCACGAAAAAACCCGCCTGACGCATCACTTTCCCGCTCAAAATAAGTCCTATAACCATGGAATATTTCAGGCGTTTTCTGACAATTTCCCAAAGTTATAAATAATACATCAACATTCCGGCACTGTCAAGCCCTTTCCTGATATTACGCGTTCATGATGAGCTTTAGAACCTCCGTTTCACTACAAAAAAATTGCCCCCTTATTCAGGGGGCAATGGGCTCATTTCGTGTGAGTGACGGTCAGCAGAAGGCCTCTATTTGGAGTCACCGGTGCTTTTTCCGGACATCTGTTTGAGTGTCAGGCGAAGCAGACGGTCCAGGCTTATCTCGAAGGCAGCGCAGGGCATCGTGATCTGTATGCGTTCAAGCACCTCAGGCCGTACTTCACCGATAAAGCCCAGTTCAATATCGCCCACGAGCACCCTGCCGCAGCGGCCCTGGATGAAGAGAGCATGTTCCGCGGGATCCAGTTTATATTCCTGACCGAGGTAGTAAAGCAGGATATCAAGCGTTGAATGCATCTCTGAGAAATTGGCGCCCGGGTGAGAAATGATCGCGCCGAGATTCAGGTCTGTACGTGAGCCCATGTTCTCCGTCTCGTCGAGCACAGCGATCTCGCCCACCTCGAAGGTCCGGTGCGGATAGAAGGCTTTTGAGCTTGCCGCTTCCACCGTAAGGAGTGATGGAATTACCCGGTTCCTGAGCACCGAATAAGCAAGCGACATCATGTTGTCAACCTCGACCAGTTTCTCACCCTTCTGCAAGGCGTAATCAAGTTCCTCCCGCGAGCAGAGAATATTCGACATGATCTCCTGAAAACCGGACCCGACCATATGACCGCGCACAATATCGGACAATAATTCTATCCGGGAGATCGCCCCAACCGTTGATTGACGCGGCATGATCGGTTCGAAGGATTCGTATCCCCTGCTGATGGCATAGTCTTCAACCAGGTCCATGGGGTGCATGATATCGTCGCGGTACGGCGGCGCGGTCACGGAAACTGTCCCGCTCCCTGTGCTCACGATGTGTCCATAGGAACTAAGACATTTCTTTACATCGGCTGACGAAACATTCTCGCCAAGCCCGGCCGAGAATTTGGCAAGGGGCACCGTCATCGTTCCCGAGGTATCGCAGGGACACGTAACGCGCTTGCCGAGTGCGGTTTCATACGGATAGCTCACCAGCACCGGCTCAATATCCGCGCCCCGGTCGTAAAAACTTGTTGCCAGGATATTCAGGGTAAGAACCGTCATGCGCAGGTCCGTGCCGGTCACCTCGATCAGCACATTTTTAGTATTCGTCTTCACCTCACCGATCTCCCTGCTGTTGATGATCGGAGGGAAGGAAAGCACGCGGCCCAGGCTGTCCGTCAGCACCGGGTACCGCGGGAAGGGTTTCACAATAGTGCCGTAGGCGATACCCTTGGGATGTCGTTCGAGGATCCCGGCGAGCGTAAGTTTCTCTGCCATGCCGAGCGGGACGAATGACACCCCGCGGTCGCGGGGCTCGGCGAGCCGGTAATCCACCGGGAATATGATCCGGTCGAGCTCATAGATTCCGATCGACACCGTTGCCCGCTTCCGGCCGAAGATCTCCGAGAGCTTGTCCTGGCTCTGGATCATCTGCGCCAGCACGTCGTCGTTCATATGAATGCCGATCGCGGTGCAGGCAGCAATGTACGGCCTCACGGCTTTCATGCCCTTCGCGACCCGTATCTCCCTCGTTGCCTTCCTGCCCTGTTTATAGAAGGGATAGGTCTCGGGCTTGCCGGACAATGCGATGCGAAGCTGGCGGGCGATGCCTTCGGCCGACCAGAGGTCCGGCCGGTTGCTGTCCGACAGCTCGACCTTAAGCTCGTCCGTCTCCGCGTTGTATTCCTTCAGTTCGGCCTTGGCGAGCATAAGCTTCTTCTCAAGGACGGCAACGGAGAGCTTCTTGCCGATGAGGGCGTCGAGGTCGTGTTTTTTTATGTCGATTGTAGGCATAGCACTTTAAATACCAAATCACAAATAACAAATTTCAAATTACAATAACCAATGATCCAAACTATAATGACTTTTCATGAATCGCTGAGAATATCTTCTTTATCTCTCCCGCTTCTCCATGAAGCTTTAATCCCTCTTTTGCGGCACCATCATCATTCGTTTCTATTATCGCCTTAACCAGTATGCCGATTCTTTTGCTTCCTTTCGGCGTACCTTGATCCTCATGAGAAAATCTTTTTTGCTTAATGATTCATTTGCTTCAATGTAATTTGCTTTCACCGAACCAGAAGAACGCACTACCTGGCTGCCATACTCCGGGTTTGTAATGGTCTTTGGCAACGTTTTAACGTAGTTCGCAACACTCTTCGCAAATTGAAAGGTTCTTTCTTCTAAATCGTATTGTTTCGAATTTTGGATTTGGGTCATTGTGATTTATCTGATATTTGGTGCTTGTTCTTTGGTGATTATTATTGATTTTATCATCCCAGCTCTATTTTCTTTGTTCTAATGAAATCCAAATCCCTGGAGAACAGGTCCCGGATGTCCTTGATCCCAAGCGCCACCATGGCCATGCGGTCCAGGCCAAGCCCCCAGGCGATCACCGGCACATTTACTCCGAGCGGACTGGTGACCTCGGGACGGAAGATGCCCGCCCCGCCGAGCTCCATCCAGCCGAGCTCGGGGTGCTTCACATGCAGTTCCACCGACGGTTCGGTGAACGGGAAATAGGCCGGCCTGAATTGGAACTCCCCTGCCCGGGCAATCTCCTGCCCAAAGAGCTTCAAGAGCCCGAGCAGCGCCTTGAAGTTGATGTCCTCGCCGAGCACAATGCCTTCGACCTGATAGAAGTCTGGTGCATGGGTTGCGTCAACCGAGTCATACCGGAAGCAGCGCGCAATGGAAAAATATTTACCCGGCACCTTCGGCCCTGATGCAAGCGTGCGCGCCGATACTGCCGTGCCCTGGCTCCTGAGGATCAGTCGTTTCGCGCGTTCGATGTCAAACGGATAGCGCCAGCCGGTGGACCCGGTCTTTCCTCCGTTCTTGTGCGCTGCCGCGACCTTCCTGCCGAACGGCGACTCGATTTCTCTGCACGCTGCGGGCTCTTTGACAAAGTATACGTCGTGAATATTCCGCGCTGGATGGAACTGGGGCATATATAATGCGTCCATGTCCCAGAACTCGTTCTCCACGAGCGGCCCGCGCATTTCCTCGAACCCCATGCCTACGAATTTATACTTCACAAAATCGAGGAATTCTTTATAGGGATGCTTCCTGCCGATGCTCTGACGCGGGGGGTTGAGAGCGATGTTGTACGCACGGAACTTCTTGTTCTTCCAGGTGCCCTGCTTCAGCATCTCCGGCGTGAGCAGGGAAGCCTCTTCGGAAACAACACCGCGGTCCTTGATCATGCTGAGCAATTCCCGGCCATCATTCGTGAGCGTGTAGAGACGATTTTTCTTTTCGCTGATGCGGAAGAGGCCTTTGGACTTGCCGCGTTTGTGGAAGTTTGCAGTGAGGGCAGCCTGCTGGTCTTCAGAGAACGAGGTCAGATCACGCTGCTCGTTTCCTGCCACGGTCCTGATGAGGCCGGTGAAGAACTCGTAAACCGACATATCTGCACCAGCGACCAGGACAAGGAAGCCACCCTGGGCGATTTGAACAACCTTTGCCTCCTTGAGCGCTCCAACAGCAGAGCTCACGTCGGACGGATCCATACCCCACGTCTGGATGATGTCTTTGACCGTAAACTGTTTTCCTTCATGGAGGGCGTTAATGATCCTCATCTCGGGTGTGCCCTTTTCCAGAAATTCCCGTCCTGTTTCGGTAAGTGATACAAGCGAGGTGATGGATTCGTCTTTCACATCGAGCAGCCCCTTGGACTGGAGCCAGCCCGATGCCATGTCAAGGCGTGATTCATCGAGACCCGATGCTTTCAGGAGTTCAAATGCGGACAGTGCTCCCTGCTGAAACGAGAGGAGCACCTTGCTTTCAAGCGGGTGGAGACTTTCAAGCAGTTTAATGAGGTTTGGTGTTGCCATAAGATGCGGATAAGATTACGTTGATTGAAAATATTTGTCAAGAAAAAACAGAGTGGAAGGCGCATACCTTTCAGAAGAGCAACGGCGGCAGGAAGCACCCTGCGGAAGTCGACGGCGATTGTACCAATGCGCTGCACCCCCTCCTCAAGAATCATCAACCTCGGAAAAACAACAAGCTCCCGTGTCTCGACGAATGAATCCCTGCCGGCCGTATCCTAGTTCTACTCAATGGAAGAGACGCCGACCTCGACACCTTTAATATGTCATTTAAGCGGACTGACTGAGAGAGAAAAAGGCCATGCATAGGTTCCCGGCTGCGTACCTTGCGCGACCACGAATCGGTAACTCATAGAAACCATTGCCCTGCCGGTTACAGGGAGGTTCACCAGTCCACCATCCTGGCTCAGGACGATGTCCCTTCCCATTACGCTCACCGTTGTTTCCTGAAAGGGAAGACCGTGTGCCTCGAACGAGAGGAGACAACCGGCCCTGGTATTGTTTTTTAATTCTATCAGGGAACCCTCCTGAACCTGTACAAAACCCCGCCGCACGTCCGCATCGGTCACCACGAGTTCCAACTGCTGTTTCACTATATTCAGGTTAGCCCGGGCGAGAACAACGGCGCTTATGTTAACCGTAGCTGACACTCTTCCCGCCATTGCTGCTGGTACGTTGACCGTCGATACCATCGAGAGAGAGAGAGCTGCAATAAGAACTGCCCTCACCAGCATTTCCTGGAGCCTGACTCCCCACGTGATCGCCTTCGGATCAACAAAAGCCCTCTTGACGAGTATTTCACCAAGTTTCTTGCCCGTGCTCTTCTGATGCATGAGCGCCTCCTCAAGCTGCTCCCGTGTTATATACTTGGCGGCAACAAGCAGTTCCCCGAGTCTGAGTCGCGTGGAAAGCCCCGATCCGGCCGCCATGGCTTTCTGGATCGCAAGTGCCCTGTCAACTTCACGCGGGGTCACGATCCCCAGGCGCACGAGTATCTCGCCGGTTTTTTCTCCCGTTCTTTTTTGTTCTTCCAGAGCACGATCAAGTTGTTCCGCCGTGATCCGCTTGGCAAGGACGAGGATTTCTCCGAGCATTTTTCTAACGCCTGCGATTATCTTCACCGCCAGCTCCGGCTCGGCAAGGTCGCGCTGGATCGAGAGCGCGATTTCGAGGTCTCTGGGGTCCAACTCTCCCATGGCGACAAGTATTTCGCCTACCAGCCGGTTCGTGCGTTGCTGCTCCTCGAGCGCAGCTTTCAATTTCTCCTCGGTCACCAAACCGGCATCGATCAGGATCCGTCCTATAGGTCTCTTGACGAGTTTAGGTTTTACTATTGACTTATCCATGCTCCCTCCCTTCTTTATCATTTCGCAAGCGAGTGCCTGCTGCATTAATTGCTGAATTTCCCCGCCGACGTGTCTCGACCTTCGTTACCTCACACGCCATCCCCGCTGCTGCGAGATAACTCCGAATAAGCTCGGAATCCTTGTCACTCTCTTCCAGGTGAAGAATATGCAATGGTTGTTTCAAGCTGTTCACCTCATAGTACATCTACCGGCAATGGTTCGCTGGTCATCAGCAGGAATGATTATCTTCGGACTTAAGTAGGTTCCCTGGTCGGCCACGACGTGAATGGCATGAATCAATTCATCAACAACGCAGTCTTTCAACACGTACCCCGATGCGCCCGAATTAATCATCTCCGCCACAAAACGAATGTCGTTATGCATTGACAACGCAAGGACTTTGACGCCGTGGGCCGTGAAAATGATTTTACGGGCAGCTTCTATGCCATTCATTCCAGGCATGGAGATGTCCATAACAACGACGTCAGGCAACTCTGTTTGGGCAAGCTGCAGCGCCGTGGCTCCGTCTTCTGCCTCTGCAACCACCGTCATATTCGGTTGTTCCTCGATCAAAGAACGGAGCCCCTCTCGGAACAGCTTGTGATCATCTGCAAGGAGAACCCTTATGCTCATATCATCACCTCTTTTGTTGACTGATCTATGGTGGGGCGGACAACCGTAACAAGGGGTTAATCCGCGGCCATCTTACGTTCAGATTAATAGCCGAAAAGCCTTATGCTGACAATCAGGGATCCCCTGATTGTCGGCCTCGTTTTTCCTGATAGTCACTGGATGGATGCCGGGGGTGCAGGTCGCGTATGTCCCGTCCCGACTGTTTCTCCCATCATTATTGGTGCCGATCAAATATCTCTTTACACTTGAGCGCGACTTCCATAAACGCCGCAAGGACCGCGGGGTCGAAATGTTCGGGAATGGTCCTTCCGTCGCCCTCCGTAATGATTTTGACGGTCTTCTCATGATCGAAACCCGGTTTGTAAGGCCGTTTGCTCCGCAAGGCATCGTACTGGTCCACCAGCATGACGATCCTGCCCTCGATCGGCGTTGCCTCGCCCGTCAGACCGTTCGGATACCCCGTGCCGTCCCTGCGTTCATGATGATTCAGGGCAATGGACTCGGCCATCTGGAGGACTGTATGAGGTGATCCCGAAAGCATCTTTGCCCCGAGCGTCGTATGAGTCTTAATGACCCCAAACTCCTCCTTCGTGAGGGCGCCGGGCTTCAAAAGAATGTGGTCCGGTATCGCCACCTTGCCGATGTCATGGAGCGAACTTGCGATTGTTATTGTTTCGACAAAATCAGCGGGCATGGCGAGCGCCTTGGCCATCGCTTCGGAATAACCCCCTATCCGCGAGTTATGCAGCCCCGTGTCCGTGTCCCGGTACTCGGCGACCCTGGTCAGGCGAAGTATGACCTCCTCGTTCAGGTCCATCAGCTCATATGTCTTTTTTCTCACTTCTCCTTCGAGCGCTTGAGTATAGTTTCTTTCAAGGTGTTTCAGCTCGCGAAACTCGCCCGCCTTACGGACTGCATGCACGAGATAATCGGGGTTGATCGGCTTCATGATGAAATCGAAGGCCCCCCGCTTGATTGCGTTTATCGCAACCTCCATCTCGGCGTAAGCCGTCATGATCAAAACGGGTATTTGCGGATCGAGATCGTGAATTTTGCCGGCAAGTTCCAACCCGTCCATTCCTGGCATCCTGATGTCCGTCAGCACAATGTCCACATCCGTGTTCCGGAGTTTGTCGAGAGCTGCCGCCGCGTTGTCGGCCGTGAGGACCTTATAGTCATATGCGTTGAGCAGCAGGAGAAGCGATTCGAGTACATGGTGGTCATCATCCACGAGGAGGATGGTGTTTTTTTTATTCGTTGCGACTTGTTCCATGAACGTACCCCCCGCTATCCTGAAAGGAGCAACCTGGCACTAAACGTGCTGCTACATCAACGGCATGAGCTCGCTGAAACCTTTTCGAGTCAATTGCTTTTTTGAGCCATCTGTTACTTTACCTCATCCAGTACGCTCCTCACCTTCCTCAAAAGGTCCATCGGCGAAATGGGTTTGTAGACAAGATGCACGCCTTCTTCGAGCAACGTCTTCTGCTGGAGGAGGTCCGGATCGTAGCCGCTCGCGAAGAGGACCTTCATCCCAGGCTTTATCTTCCTTATTTCGTCAGACGCCTCTTTGCCGTTCATCTTCGGCATGATAAGATCAAACAGAAGGAGCTGTATCGTGTCCTTGTTTTCCATGAATTTCGTCACGGCTTCCTCGCCATCAACCGCGTCGATGACCGTATAGCCGAATTCCTCCAGTAGACCCGCTGACAGCTTCCGCAGGTTTCCTTCGTCCTCGGCAAGAAGGACCGTTTCCGTGCCACGGACAGGAGGATCGATCAGCCGGGGCACGGTATCTTTAACTGCCTCCGAAGCGATCAGCGGCAGATATATCCTGAAGGTGGTGCCCATGCCGGGTTCGCTGTACAAATTGATAAAGCCTTCATGCTGTTTGATAATGCCGTACACAACAGCCAACCCGAGACCTGTCCCCTTACCGACCCCCTTGGTCGTATAGAAGGGTTCGAAGACATGCTTCCGTGTCGCTTCGTCCATACCGATCCCGGTGTCCGATACGGTTACCATTGCGTAAGGACCGGACCTGCCGTAGCCATGGGCCCTTGTGAAGTCCTCGGTAATATTGATCTGCTCCGTCTTAATGGTAAAGGCGCCGCCCCTGGGCATGGCGTCACGGGCGTTTGTGGCGAGATTCATCAGCACCTGTTCAAGTTGATGACTGTCGGCATTAACAGTGAGTGACCGCTCCTGGAGCATGGTTTTACACTCGACGTCCTCTCCAATGACCATCTTCAAAAATTTCAAAACAACCTTGATGACTTCGTTCACGTCCACGGGGTTCCGCTGGATCACATGTTTTCTGCTGAAGAGAAGAAGCGCTCTCGTGAGACGCGCTGCCCGTTCTGTGGCTTCAAGTATGTGCTCTATGTTCGGCCTCAGCGGATCGCCCGCGGCCATCTTCATCAGTGTCACATGGCTGTAACCGATGATGGCGGACAGGATGTTGTTGAAGTCATGGGCAACGCCGCCGGCAAGGGTGCCGATGGACTCCATCTTCTGGGCCTGGAGATACTGGGCCTCAAGCTTGCCGTGCTCGGTGACGTCGCGCACCACCTCGATAACACGCGCGATGCTCCCTCCCTGATCGATCAGGGGAACGGTCCGGATATCAAAGACCCGGCCATCAGGCCTGGTGACGGTCTCGCTCATCGGTCTTCCGGTCGAGAAACTTTCGATGACCGGGCAGGAATCGCAGGGTGTCGTTTGCTGATACCAGAGGGCATGGCAGCGCTGGCCGATTATCGCCTCCGGAATACCGCCGGTGAGGTCAGCGGCGACCTTGTTGGCCCAGAGGACTTTCATATCCTTATCAATAAGCATGAGACTGTCAGGGACTGCGTCGAGCAGGCCATGGAATTCCTGGTAAAGCCGGCGGAACTGCTCTTCGCTCGCGACGAGTTCCTCCTCCGCCTGTTTGCGTTCGGTGATGTCGCGGAAATACCATATTCTGCCATAGTACGTTCCGTCTAAGCCCACCATCGGGGCCGAGTAACGGTCGAACGTCCTTCCGTCCTTCAGGGCGATTTCATCCCGGCTTTTTTCCTCCCGGGCCTCGTAGAGATGCTGTACCTTGCCGATAAATTCTTCCGGATATTCCACGCGGTCCATCACCGCCTGCAGCATTCTTTCATCGGATTTGCTCTCCAGCAATTCCGAAGCAATGCCCCACATGTCAACGAACCGCGCGTTGTAGTTCAATATTCGGCCTTCTCCGTCCACCAAAAGGATTCCGTCGAGGGATACCTCCTGCTGCGTGGCGAGAACAGTATTCTTGAATCGCAGGTCCTCCTCCGCCTGTTTGCGTTCGGTGATGTCGCGGGAGATACCCAGCACGCCGACAACACTGCCCCGGGCATCGTACATCGGCGTTTTGATGGTATCCATCAACGCACGGTGGCCGTCGTCGGCAAAGGTAAGCCATTCCTCATTGCTGCTGGGCTTGCCGGCCGCTATGGCCATTCGGTCGTGCTCGCGGAAAAAATCGGCCAGTTCCCTGTTTACAAAATCGTAGTCGGTCTTGCCGACAATATCCGACTCCTTTGCTCCATATAAACGCTCGAACATCGGATTGCATGCCAGATACACGCCGTCAGCGTCCTTCAGCCAGACGAGGTCGGGAATGGTTTGCACCAAAGTTTGCAGTCGGGCTTCGTTTTCACGCAGCTTTGCCTCTGCCCGTTTGCGCTCGGTAATGTTTTCGAACACGACAGCAAAGTATTCTTGTTCCGTACTGTACACGGAGATCGACAGCCATCCTCCGAAGGCATTCGAGAAGGTCTCAAATCTTTCGGGAGTACCGGTCAATGCAACGCGGCCGTAAATTTCTAAAATCTCCGGGTTTGCTTCCTGAATTCCAGGGATCACCTCAGAGACTTTTTTCCCGACAACGCCCCTGAGCCCGGTCAACGTTTCAAATGCGCCATTCACCGCGAGATAGACGAAATCCCGCGCCCTGTCGTGCTCCAGGATCAGTTTACAATAAGCAAAACCTTCGAGCATATTGTCGAACAGCGAGCGATATCGCATTTCGCTTTCCCGCAGCGCCTCCTCCGCCTGCTTTCGTTCCGTGATGTCGCGGCCGATACCCAGCACGCCGGTAACCTTGCCCCCGGCATCGAACATCGGTGTTTTTATGGTGTCAATCAAAACGCGATGGCCATCGTCGGCAAAGGTGATCCAGTCATCCTGGCTGCAGGACTTGCCTGCCGCTATAACCTTGCGGTCGTGCTCGCGAAAAACGTCGGCCACGTCCCTGTTTACCAAATCGTAATCGGTCCTGCCTATAATGTCCGTTTCCCTTACTCCGAAGAAACGCTCACACTTCGGATTGCAGGCAAGGTATACGCCGTTAGCGTCTTTCAACCAGACGAGGTCGGGAATAGTTCGCACCAGTGTCTTCAGTCGGGCTTCGCTCTGGCGTAGTGCTGATACCGTCTTCATCTGTGCAACACGCATCCGGATAGAAGCGATGCCGAAAGACAGGTCCGAAGCCAGATCACTCAGCAGTTGAACCTCGTCATCGGAAAACGGGTCCTCTTGCCGGGAGTAAATATTGAGGCTGCCGAAGGCCTTTCCGTCGGCCAGCAGGGGTACGCCTATCACCGCGGCATATCCACGCTTGAGGGCCTCCTCGCTCCACGGTGCGAAGGCGGGATCACTGCCGATGCTGCGAAATACGGGCTTGCCCGTTCTGATGGCCGTCCCGACAGGGCCGCGGCCGCGTTCTGAATCCGACCACGTGATCTTCAGGGAATCGAGATAACCATCTTCGAAGCCGGCATGGGCCACCGGCCTGACGGTTCTGCCTTCATCCTGTTCAGCAAATCCGATCCAGACAAGGGCATGGCCGCAGTCTTCGACAATGATCCTGCAGACTTCATTGAGATACCATGCCTCATCCCTGGCGTTCATCATGGCCTTGCTGCTTTTGCTGCGCGCCAGTAATGTCCGGTTCAGACTCTGGAGTTCTTTCTCCTTCAGCTTGCGACCTGCAATTTCCTCCTGTAATTGTTGGTTTGATATTTCTAGTTCATTGGTGCGATCTCTCACCCGTTCTTCAAGATTATCACGATGCCTCCCTAATTCCTGCTCAACATGCTTTTGTTCCGTCAAGTCCGTAACAATAATGTTACTTATATTTACTTTATCCAATTGTATCGCGCTGATGGAAAGAAGCACCGGCAGAACAGTCCCGTCGTTATTAATAAGGGCAACCTCGCCTTTACCATTTTCCTGCGCTTTCTGTTCTACCAATCTATCGAATACCGGAATGTCGGATGCCCGGATGAATTGACGCATTGTGGAACCGATTACTTTTTCGAGGGGCGTTTTAATCATCTCCGCAAAACGTTGATTGCAGTAGATAATCATGCCTTCCTGATTTAAGCTGGCCGCTCCTTCGTTCATTGTTTCTATAAGAACACGGAATACCCGTTCCGCGCCGGTCAGAGTGAATACCTGTTCGCCCTGCTGACCTGAAACAACGATGGCATCCACCTCACCGCTCCGGACAGCGCTCAGTGTCTCTTCAGCTTCTTTAAGCCTCATCCGAAGCCCTTCGATCTCATCAAAAAGCTGTTGTTTGGTTTTGATTTCTTTTTCCATGTCAAACTCCACCTTTAGTATCTATTCAGGTTGGCCGCAAAAGAACGCAGAGAACTCAAAATTGATGCCTTCGTAAAAATTCCCGAATCTCCAGTTTTGTCATTTCGATCGAAGCGAGAAATCTTGGTTGTTCAATCGATTTAAAGACCCCTCTCTTCGTTCGGGGTGAAACATTATGACTTTTTACGGCTTAACCAAAAAAAACGAGATTTCATTTTAACAGGCTGTTGAAAAACACCCTATACCGTCATCCTGAACGAGGTGAAGGATCTCAGCACCGGGAAAAGCAAGATTATTCGCTGCGCTCAGAATGACATTTTCTGTGATTTTCGACTTTTTCAACAACCTGTTAAAGTTCTCTACGCTCCTTGCGTGTTTCTCCATGTGGCCGTTTCATTTGTCGGGCCGTTCGCGGCGAAATATCCTGACCCGGGCAGATCTCATTACTTTTTTGGGCGCAAATCCAATCCCACAAGGATACGCTCAGTGGTTGACATATCGCCTATAAACTTTCTCAAAGGCAGAGGCAGTTTTCTCAGGAGCGTCGGCACTGCAATGATCTGATCACCTTTTGCAAGTACAGGTTGTTGGTAAATATCGACCACCTCAAGGCTATAGAGGCCTTTGAGATATTCTTCGCAGATGTGCTTTATATTCTCGATAGCCCGGATCGAGTTTTGGGTTTGCCCTGCAACATATAACCGGAGCACGTACTTTTCTTTTTTAGATGCGGTCTTTTTTGTTTTTTTTACCGCGGTTTTATCGGGTTTCATTACATGCGCTCCTTGTTCCGACCTGCTCGGATATTGTTTTCCTTATTTATCCGCATCTCGGAGTTTTCCCATCTTCAGGCGGTCCTGTTCCGTGACCTTTTCGCTGAGTTTACCCTCTGAAATCGTCTTTTTCAGATTGTCTTCTTCGGACTCGAATGCTGTGCGCATGGCCGCAATTTGAGCGTCAAGGATCTTGCGCTTGCGCTCAAGTTCCCGCTGCTTAAAGGCGAACCCCTGATCGACAATCAAGGCCTCAGCCTTTTCACTGGCCTCCTGAGACAGCCTTGCGGAACCGGTCAAAACGCCTGCCGCGCCGATATAGACATCTTTCAATTCTATCCCCTTGTCCGTCAGTATGAGTTCTCTTACCTGATTGGAGTGTTTCATGCCGCGAGATTTCAGGATATACAACGCCCGATTGCGCTCGCCGTTTATCTCGATGTCCCGAAGAAGCAGCCAGGTATCCATTAAAGAAGCGACTTCAATGTCGGTCTCTTCCAGAGTATCACCCTGGGAGAGATTCGTATATATGCTGGTTATAAGGCTGGCTTTGAGGAAGTCAATGAGGCGGGTGATCATTTTTTTTGTTTCTATTATCGTGCCTATATTGATCAGATTCGAGATGGGATCGATGGCCACAACACCCGGATGGAATTCCTTGATTTGCTTATGGATCGTTACCAGGTGCATTTCGAGACCGTAGAGGCTGGGCCGTGCCGCATGGAACCGCAAAAGACCTTTCTTGACCCAGACCTCAAGGTTAATTCCGATGGAGCGCATGTTCCTGATAACCTGTGCCGGGGATTCCGCAAAGATGATAAAGAGACAACGCTCGCCGCGCCTGCAGGCCTCATTTATAAATTCCGCAAGGATACTGGTCTTGCCAGAACCTGACGTGCCTGATACAAGGATGCTGCTGCCGCGGTAATAGCCATTGCCGCTGAACATGGTGTCAAGACGTGGAATACCCGTCGGTATCTTTTCAACGGATGCGGCATGATCAAGCCTCATAGAGGTTACCGGCAAAATGGAAATGCCCTGCTCATCGATCAGAAACGGATAGTCATTTGTGCCGTGCAAAGAGCCCCGATATTTTACGATCCTCATTCGTCTTGTGGCTATCTGTTCCGTGGACACGTGGGCAAGAGTTATCACGCAATCAGCGACATATTCCTCCAGGCCGTATCGGGTCAGGGTTTTCTCTCCTTGTTCACCGGTAATGATCGCGGTAACGCCTTTTTCCTTCAGCCATCCGAAAAGGCGCCTCAGTTCGGCGCGAAGAATAGCCACATTGTTAAAACCAGCAAACAGTCCTTCTACCGTATCCAGCACAACTCTCTTTGCCTTGACGGATTTGATCGCAAGCCCCAGACGTACAAAGAGTCCTTCAAGGTTAAACTCTCCGGTCTCCGTAATCTCGCTCCGTTCAATCCGGACATAGTCTATCGCAAGCTTTTTACGGGCGACAAGGTCTTTTAAATCGAAACCGAGGGAAGCGAAATTCTTAGCAAGATCTTCGGCAGTTTCTTCAAAACACATAAAAACACCCGGCTCGTTATACTGGAGCGCCCCCCGGAGCAGAAACTCCATGGCGAGCACTGTCTTGCCGCAGCCTGCGCTGCCGCATACGAGCGTGGGTCTTCCCTGCGGCAGTCCCCCACCTGTTATCTCATCCAGTCCCTGTATGCCGGTGGGGCATTTTTTCAAACTAATCATGGTTGGTTTCGTTTTTCTATTCTGTTTGGGCATAAAATTCTCCTTGTCTCAGAAAAAACTGGATTCCGCATTCCCTGATTAAAGACTTCGAGGGCAGGCAAGTAAGGGAAGACAATGTTGTTTATGCCTTGTTTATTGATCATGTCACTCGCTTTGGAAATTTGTCAGCCGAAATAAAGTGATCCAGGGTAAATCCGCCGGCAACTGCTTTTTATAGATTAATAGTATCTGAAAAGACGTTATCTGACTATCAGGGATTCCCTGATTTTCAGCCTCGTTTTTCCTGATGGACAACAGTTGTATACCGGGGGTTGTAAGGAGTGTATGCCGATACGCCCTGCTTTACAGGGAGGTGAGTCCTTCGCGGACGGCAAACTTGGTAAGCTCTGCGACGGTGTGGATGTCGAGTTTTTCCATGATTTGCTGGCGGTAGGTTTCAACGGTCTTCATGCCTACATGGAGGGTGGCTGCAATGATTCGAGTGGATTTGCCCTCGGCCAGAAGCTGCAGCACTTCACGCTCTCTCGGTGACAGAACAGACAGTGAGGATCCCGTGGACTTGGAGCAGCGACAGGCATAATCTTTGACCACAATATCGCTGATCTTCGGACTAAGATACATTCTCTGATCGGCCAGGGCGTGCAGGGCGTAGATCAATTCCTCAAAAGCGCAATCTTTCAAGAGATAACCGGATGCCCCGGCACTGAGCATCTCCTCGATGAACCGCCTGTCAGTATGCATTGACAGCGCAAGCACCTTGATGCCGGGGTCTTGGGACAGGATTTGGCGGGTTGCTTCCATTCCATTCATACCGGGCATGGAGATGTCCATGACAATGATATCGGGCCTCAGCTTTGCGGCAAGCTGCACAGTGGCTCTCCCGTCGTCCGCCTCAGCAATAACGTTCATATCCGGCTGTTCTTCAATCAACGCATGGAGACCCTGGCGGAGCAGTGTATGATCATCGGCAAGAAGAATACGTATTCTCATGATATCCCCTTTCCATCGATAGTTTTGGATTTGAGAGGCACCGACAGGATCACCTTCGTTCCGGAGCCGGACCTGGAATCGATCTCAAAATATCCTCCCAATCGTTTCAACCGTTCGCGGATCGTAAACAGCCCGAACCCGCAGTCTCTCACAGCGCCCTTTTCCACATTGAACCCGATGCCGTTATCTTCCACGGCAATATGCATGATGTCATCGTTTCTGGCGAGACATATTTTTACCTCACTCGCCTTGGCGTGCCTAACGACATTCATCAACAGTTCGCGGACGATCCTGAAAAGGAGATAGCGAATTTCGTCATCGGCCTGTTTTGGTTGACCGTCATTTGCGATGGTGATCCGCATCCCGTACGTTTTTTGTATCTCCTCGGCAAGCGACTCTATTGCGGCCTCAAGACCGATCTCGGACAGAATGGGGGGACTGAGTTCAACGGTCAACGACCTCGTGTACTGGATGGTCCTTCCGATAATCTCGCGGATTTCCTCTAACTGACCGATAACTTCCGGAGAAGAGAGCGTTTTCCGCAGCACAGCCAATTTGAACAGCAATACCGCCAGGTTTTGACCGACAAAATCGTGAAGGTCCGCGGCGATAAGATGCCGTTCACGTTCCTCGATCCGCGACTCCATCAACGACATTTCCGAAACCACGGAGCGGAGCGATTCCTCGGCCAGGCCCCGCGAAACGATCATGGCATTAAAGGCCGAGGCAAGTTTTCCTATCTCATCCCCGGTCTCAACCGGCACCTGTTCGACGCGCAACCCCTTTCCGATGGCCTTTACGCTCCTGGTCAACTTCTCGAGCGGCCTGGTGACCTTCTTTACCGAAAAATATATGATGACGATACTTGAGACGATGGCTGTCAACATGAGTGCGGCATTTCGCAGCAGTATATACAGTATCTCTTTATGATAGAAATCCTTGCTCAGTACGATTCGCACATATCCTATTTTTTTATCCGCTTTGTCTCCGTCCCCGCGTCCGAAATAAAGCGAGTCATCCGTGTTCAATGGGGATTTGAGCATGATTGGCCGCATAAATTCAAAGGCCTTCGGCGTTTCCACGACGGTCAACGACTGAACGTGTCCCGCATTCGTTACCCCGTCGTTATGGATCGAGTACGCGTCCGTTCCGGATGACGACTTGCTCCTGGTACTGAGTATTTTAAGGTGATCATTGTAAACCGACACTGAAACGATCTCTTTAATACCCATGATACCTTCGGTCGCATCCAATAGTAATTGTTTGTTTTCCGCGAAAACACCCACTATCAAAGTATGCGAAAGGATGTCCGAGAGCATGCTCCCGTGTTCCCTCAGGTCCTCTTTTGCATTTTGGCCTTCGCGGACAACGGCAAACAGCGTGACGGCCGACAACACAACGACGATGATGACAATGAAAGAGAAAATAACCTTAAGCCCGAAGTTTTCTTTTAATCTACTCAATTTTATCCGCCTTCTTGAGTATCTCATCCCTGATCTTAAGACCCATCTTCGCGGCCACCTTCGTGTTTATCAAGAGGTGGTGTGTCCGCGCATAAACTCGAATTGTGTCCTTACGGCCCGCGGATAACGTTTTGACGATTTCGCCGGCTTGTACCCCTATGGCATGAGGGTCCACAACCAGGGCCGCCACGGCCCCCAGCTCGACATATTTACCGGCAAAGGCGAATATCGGAACATTGTATTGAAAGGAAAATTGAAGCAGATATTCGACCGTCGCGTTTGTGATCACGGTCGGATCAGGCAGCATCCAGAGAACGTCGATATTGTTCCGCATCTCATCCGCAAGACGAGGGATATCACGCTGATCATGCGCCTGCCTTACAACCAGCTCGACCCCTGCTGCAGCCGCCTCCTTTGCCGCGTCTCCCACGAATGCCGCAGTGTAGCGCGGATCGTATAATACCCCGATCCTTTTGGCGTTCGGAAACACTTCCCTCATGGCGGCGATGGCTTCTGCGGGGTCGCTGTCCATGCTCACGCCGGAGATGTTCGGGCGCAGCGGGCCGGCGGTTTCCGACGGCATCACCATGGTGTAGATCACCGGAAGACTGTGAATGCCCCTGACCTTTTTGAATGCGCTCGTTCCTATGGCGATGACCGCATCAGGGGACTTTTTAAGGATATTCTCCGATCCTTCTCCATTCCGGAGCTTTACTTCCCGGACCGTGCAATCGCAGGAATCCCTGATGCCCCGGAGCACTTCCTGGTAAGGTTTCAACTCGGCATTTTTGACGACGATTATTTCGAACGATTCAGCAGGAACGGGACAGCCGGCTGCGACCGCCGCGAACGCGGCTGTGGCAAGGAGAATATTTCGGACACGAGAGCAAATATATCGGGACAGGGTATCCATGAATGATGTTTAAGCAGCAAATCTCACGCGCAAAAAATTATAGACAATACGCGATATCGAAATCAAGTGTTGAGAACTCGTTTGGGGCATCTGCAGATGAAACAAGGATTTTTTATAGGTCGTATTTAATGTCCTGGGAGACAAGTTGAGCGAGTATTCTATCGAAATACTCTTTGCGGCAATTGATGCCGTTGATATCACCGTCTTGCAGCAGCTTCATATACCTGCACCCACCAAAGCAGAGGGGCAGGTAGGCGCACGCAAGACATTCCTCGTTCTTCCAATTGTCGAGCGCGTGGGACTCGCGGTAGTCGGCCAATCCGGTCGTTATGTCGCCGACGCGATAGTCCTTCCTTCCGATCAACACGGGGCACTTGTACAAAGCGCCGTCGTAGTCCATCATAATGCTGTCGAAAAGCTCGACAATGCAGGGCGCCGGCGTGATTTTTTGCGTGCGATATCCTCTTTTCAGTATCTCTTCGCGCAGATGGAGAGACGCGTCGATAAGCCAGGGCTCGCGGCTGGAGTTGCACCCGTCGCTAAAATCGGGCAGCGCGAACGCGCTGTTCTCATTCACGACGGGATCGAACCTGATCATGGGAATCTTGTCCGGGGTAAGGCCCTCAGCGAGAAGATAATCGAGAAGACGGGGGAACTCCCGGTAATTGTCTTTCGTGTAGTTTCCGCCTATCTCCACATGAATCTTATCGCATGCATCTTTAATGTTCCGAACGATGACGTCAAAAGAGCCCTTGCCGGACTTGAAGGGCCTGAAATTGTCATGGATATGTTTCGGCCCGTCGAGCGTGACCTTTGCGTTTTTCAAGCCGAGAAGCGCAAGCCTCTTCACGACGCCGGGCGTCAGCAGTGTGCCGTTGGTCACCAGGGAAAAACTGTATTTGAGCCCTTTGCCTCCCGCGAAAGAGAGTATCTTTTCGGAAATGGAGGCAATCCGCTCGGTGCTCAAGAGCGGCTCGCCTCCGTAAAAAGTGATTTTTATCTCATTCTTATTCGAAAGATCGCTGGAGATTTTCAGAAAATCTACGAACTTGTCCGCCGTTTCATCGGACAAATAGAGTTTGCCCTTTCTTGTTCCCTCGAAACAATATCTGCATCCCAGGTTGCAGTCGAGGTTCAGGACAACGGTGGCTATGAGCGTCTTGTTCAGGATGTTCAATTCCTGGATGAAATTCAGCATCTCCTGCTTTTCTTCTTCATCGCTGCGCGCGAGGAGACCGAGCCCGAAAAGAGTCTCCTGCTCCTCTTCAGAAAGGCTGCCGCATTCAATGTCTTTAATCAGGGCCGAAGGCACAAGGACCGCGGACGCCCTTTTCGTGGAAAAAAGGACAACGGAATCCCTGTCTTCCCCGGAGGGATATAGTTTAGCGTATATCGACAGTTTCATACTTTTTATAACACCGCAATCTCTTTAAGAAATGAGGGAGAGCTTCTTGCTCTCCCTCGCGCGGTTTTTTATCTCCACGCCAGTATAAACCCGCCTCCGAAACAACAGAACGATTCAATGCCGACGGCTTTGTCAATGCCTTTTTTCAAAACCACGATGCGCTTTTTCATGTTCTCCACTCCTTTACCTGTTTAATTTAACCACGATAAAGCCGTTACTTCAGGGTAAAAATGTTTAAAATGAATATCGTATCCCTGCTTCAAACCATCGTTCCGGGTTTTTATAAAACGACACGGGATATTGAGAGCCGTTGAAGATATTGTGAACGTCCAGGAAGGCTTCGATCATTTGCTCATTGTGGATAAAAAGTTTTTTCTTAATATTAAGATCGAAAATGAAGGAATCATAGCTTCCCTGGAAAAAAGGATCTGAATTCCAATAAATGTAATGTCCCGTGAGCAGGGCCTTAAAGGACTTCTGATCGTCGTATTGAAGGCCCAGGTCATAGGTTCGCTGAGGAATATTGGGCACGGTCTCTCCGGTCTCTAGGTTCCTTACATTAATAAAAGCCGCGCCCGCGGAAAGAGCGGTGTGATACACGGGCGTTGTCTTCATCTCGACTTCCAGCCCCTGCCTTCTCTGTTTTCCCGCGTTCACTGCTGTAAATGTAGTGCCTGACAGCGCTTCCGGCTCTATAACGTCTCTTATATCATGCCTGAACCCGGACACCTTCAGCCAGAGATATTTAAGGGCAGTGGTTTCCGCTCCTAATTGATACGACCAGACCTTTTCCATCTTCAGACCGGGGTTGGCCGAAAAGAACATGTTATCTCCAAAGGTAAACGAAAGAGGAGGGATGCTGAACCCCTGCGCGGCATAGGCCCGCAGCAAAGTGTCATCCGTTATCTTGTACGTCATCCCGAGGCTCGGGCTGGTGAAATCTCCGTTCGTATTCGTATGGTCCCAGCGCACCCCGGCCGCAACGGCCATTCGGTCGAATGACATGGTGTCATTGATAAAGAGCGCCCATTTTGTCAATCTCTGCTCTCCGTCGGCTATTCTATTCGATTCCAGGGTCCTGGAGTCACCGTCCGCGCCCAGAACGACATTTTGTGAGTCATGCTTCCAGGTGAGTTTCGCGCTCAAACCATACCCGTCATCTTTAAAGTCGTCTTCAGATATCACTGCGCCGGAACTCAACTGATAGTAAAAAAAATCATACGTCTGGCGAATTTGCCAGAAAGAAAGATTCAAACTGGTTTCATTATTGATGGAAGAATTGATCGCAAACGTCGACCTTAGCGTTTCCAGTTTATTGGTAACGAAAAGGTCCTGCTCCGGAACTTCCGCCTCGCCCCTCGAAAGTCTGTCGTACGCAACAGTAAAGAGCGCGCTGGTGTTCTTCGTAATATCATAGCCGAGTTTCGCATAGGCATTGTTCCCCGCGAAATCATTGTGAGGCCTGAAGCCGTCCGTTTGCAGCCTCCCGGCCGAAACATAGTATCCGAGCTTTTCCTGTTTGCCGGAGGTTTCTACCCTGTAGTCCCCGGTATTTTTCTCCCCGTATGAAGCTGATACCAATCCACTCAGCCCTTCTTTGGCGCCTGATTTTGTGATGATATTTACCACGCCGCCAAGGGCCGAACCCCAGGCCGAAGACGCGGGGCCCTTGATGATCTCTATCTTCTCAATGTTCTGGACCGCAAGAGAACCAAGATCTGTGACGTTATTGGATAAGTTGTTCAGAGGGATTCCATCCATGAACACGGCCACATGCCTGTTCTCTGAACCCTGAATGGACGCCTGCGAGATACTGCCCGGGCCTCCGCCGATGAATACCTGCACCCCGGTGACCGTGTTCAGCACGTCCGCCACGGTATGCGCGTTCATGAGCTCGATGTCCTTAGCAGTGACCACCGTAACGTTCTCCGCCGTCTGCGTGATCGGCTTCGGGCTCCTGGTGGGCGATTCCACCACAAGCTCCTCTTCCTTGAAATACATGAGGAGGAAATTCTTCTCTTCAGCGGTTTGCGCGAAAACAGGGGTAACTGTCGAAAGGAGTTGCAGCAGGATTATCAAGAAAGCGAAAATCCTTATGATCTGTTTTTGTATTGCCATGTGCGTTTTTGTTATCATGGTTACGGCGAACCTTTCAGATACACGATGTAGACCAGATATGGAGCCCAATGCCAACGAATATATCAAAAAAGATAATTTTTTTATACTTTATAATTTTTCTTAAAGTATTCTAATACTTTAATGGTAGTTACTAAAATATACATTTAAACTATCAATAAATAGCACTCGATGAGAATATCGCAATAATCAAGGCTGAAAAACAGTTTGACACACAGCGAAGTTGTATGTTACGTTATTCGCATGGCAATGACGAAGATCAAACCCAGATTAAATTACACCATCCTTTGCGATGACGTGCGCCAGGAGATGGGCGGCAAGTTCAGCCTTATGGGACTGTTCGAAAGCATCTACGCAAACACGTTCCCGGCGTTGCACCCTCGTTTTGCAATTGTGAACGAATGGACGGGGGGGAAGGGCGAGTTCCATTCCCGGATACGGCTTCTTGCCCCGGACCAGAAGCAGGTACTCTCCGAGTCCGATTCAATACTAAACCTGTTCGATGAAAGCCAGCGTCATCGCGACATCTCGGTCCGGTTCAATTCCACCTTCAATGTCCCCGGAACGTACTGGATAGAGACACTCCTCGATCAGGAACGGGCCGGCATCATTCCTCTCATCATCCAGATCGTATCCAACAAGAATGTGCATTGATATGTGCCATTGAGAGGATCAAACGTTCAGTGGTTTGGATCGATCCGGCTCGACCTTGAACTCCTCCCAAACCGCCCGGCTCTACTCCAATACCACGATGGTCAAAAGCCCCTCTTTCTCTCGAACCGACTTTTGGAGCTTTTCAGCCGCTGCCTTGTTTGAGAAGCTGCCGAGCCTCACGCGGTGCCACACGCCTTTGCCTGGCAGTTCCGAGGAAACAACGAACGCGGCAAATCCCCGCTTTTTCAGCCGCTTCACCTCATCCACGGCCATATCACGTTCTTGATACGACGCTGTCTGCACGGTATAGCGGAGTTTTATACTTGAGGATGGCACAACCGTCTCTTTCTTAGCCGGTGGCGGCGGTTGCTTGGGCATTGAGGAAATAGAAATTGATTTTGGAGCTTCCGCAGTTATTTGCTGCTTTACAGGCTTGTTCTCTTCTTTGACGGATTTGGGTTTGAGGTCGATCGATACCGTCCTATCGGTTTTGTCGGTCAGTGTCTTGTAGAACGTAAACTCTTCCTGTTTCTGACCAGTGCTTGACGCAATCTCGGGAAGCGGCTGCGCGATCTCTCCCGATCCCCCTGATTTACTCTGATATCGTCCAACATAATACCCTAAGAAAAAGAAGCCCGTCATAAGGACCACTCCCGCCGGGATAATGATGATCTTGGATAGAATGCCGCCTCGTTCATTATTCATAATATTTTACCTACCTCACTCCGAACTCGCAACTCCGAACTCCAAACTAAACTATTACCATCGCATCTCCATAACTGTAAAAACGATACTTCTCCGCGACCGCCGTATGATATGCAGACAGCATCCGTTCCCTGCCCGCAAAAGCCGATACGAGCATGAGCAGCGTTGACTTCGGCAGATGAAAATTGGTGATGATGCCGTCCGTCACGGTAAATTGATAGCCGGGATAAATGAACAGCTCCGAACTCCCTTCGCCGGGCACGACCCTGTTGCCGCCGGCTGCCGCGGTCTCGATCGTTCGCACGCTCGTGGTCCCCACAGCGATCACCCGTCTGCCTTCGGCCTTCGCGTTGTTGATCCGTGCGGCAGCATCTTCGGTTATCGAGTAGCGCTCAGGCAGCATACGATGGTCTGTGATCGTTTCCACCCGGACAGGCTGAAACGTTCCGGGCCCCACGTGGAGCGTGACCTTGGCGAGTTGTATCCCTTTTGTCTCCAGTCGTTGAAGCAGCCCCCCGGTGAAGTGCAGACCCGCGGTAGGCGCTGCAACCGCACCTTCATGTGCTGCGTACACGGTCTGGTAGCGTTCCCGGTCGGTCATATCAGCTTCCCGCTTTATGTACGGAGGAAGCGGCGTTTTCCCGATCTCCGGAAGAATTGTCCGGATGTCGTTGATGCCGTGAAATCGGACTTTTCTGATGTTGTCCGCGCCTTCACCCGTGATCTCGGCCTCTATCCCCGCTGTTATGTTCAATGTTTTTCCTGCACTGACACCCCCCTTCACCAGTGCGTCCCAGAGGTTCACTCCCTGTTCAGACAGGAGGAATATCTCGGCCCTGCCGCCCCCCGGTTTTTTTACCAGAAGCCTGCACGGGAAGACCTTCGTGTCGTTTAAGACCAGCAGGTCGCCGGGAACAAGATACTGTTCGATATCCGAAAAAAAACAATGCGCAATACTGCCGCTCATGCGATTGAATGCAAGAAGGCGCGAACGATCCCGCTGCACTGATGGTTCCTGTGCAATGAGTGATTCGGGAAGGTCGAAGTCAAAATCGGAAAGTGTAAGGTTTTCAGCAACCGGCGAGGTCATGACGGGATAGTACCATATGATGGATCAAATTCCAAATATCAAAATTGCATATCTCAAATAATATCCAAATTCAAAATCGCAGTATCCAAACGTTTCGAATTTGTAACAGCTCAGGTGAAAACATTGTCCGCAGATTACGCAGATTTCACAGATTAAGTCGAACCCGACTTATTTTTTTAAATCTGCGTCCATCTGCGAAATCTGTGGATAAAAAGGTTTTTTCTCAGGTGGAACATTTTTGCGGGTTCAGATGTTCTGTCTAGTTACTCTAAATTCGCATTTGGTGCTTGGTTATTCTTGATTATTTATGATTTGTTTTTGGGAATTTGGTGCTTTTCTTACTCGAGCGACCTCTGCCACCCGCGCTCGAATTCCTCATAGGAAATCATGATACCGTTGTTGATCGCTTTGCCCGTGTCCGCACCCCTGGCAAGTTCGACCAGAACGTCTTTAATGCGATAGATGCCGAATGAATCGATCATGTAGCGGACCGACGAGAAACTGAGTAAATAGGCCGACTGAGCCTGGCCGCCGCCGAGCCCTGTGAACGAGCCTTCCAGGTTCGTGAGCGATGGTATTTTTCCTGCAAGAACAAGTTTCTTAAGCATCTCCTGCTGCTGCGCATCGATCTGACTCCCCTCGAAGTACTGTGCCAACCCCTCGTTCAACCAGGTCGGGCAGCGCGGCGTTATAGCTCGCACAACAGCATGCGTATATTCATGGAAGAGGATCCTCCTGAGCGCCGGTGTCTCCTGTTCGATACCGCCGATAGGAAGGCGGATCTTCCCATCGAAGATGCCGCCGCTCCACCCCGGGGCATCGGTCACTTCCTTAAATTGCTGCCCGGAGTACAGGATCACCTGGATCTCCTGTTCAGGATAGTAGGACAGGGCGCGGCCCACCTCACCGTACGCTTCTTCGAGGATCCGGAGAACGATCCTCCCTGCCTCGACCTTTTCCCTGCCCTCATATTTGGTAAGAAAGTGGCTTGTTCCATCGTGGTTGAAATCCTTTTCCGCATTGTGTTCTTTGCGGATACGATCGAGCCTCGTGCGAAGATCGGTCGCCTTGGGATTCAACTCAACCGCTTTCTCCCAGTACGATACCGCTGTCTCCAGGTCGTCCTTGCGGTAATAAAGCTCGCCGAGAAACTGATAGGCTGTCGAGGACTTTGGATTGAGCTCAAGTGCCTTCGACAATTCCCTTTCAGCATATTTGTCATCCCGCAGGTGAAAGTACGCAATGCCGAGGCCAAGGTGTCCTTCAGCCGCGGAATCGTTATACTCGAGCGCCCGATCAAAGGAATCGCGTGCGGCCTGATAGTCGCCCGCCTTCATCTGCTCGGAGCCTGTTCTCATAAAACGAGCGTAGGCATTCTGCTCAGGAGTCTGTGAGAAGGCGGCTGCGCTTGATAAAAACAGGCTGACAACCGATGCTATCAGGAATAGTTTCCGGTTTATCATCGACCCTCTTACTTCAACTTCTGCAAAGCAACGTCCAAACAGTTTGAGATAAGTTTGATATTTCGAATTTATTTGGAACTTGCTGCTTGTTATTCGGTGCGTGCTGCTCTAGTCCTTCATCACCTTCACCATCACCCTGCGGTCGCGCGGGCCGTCGAACTCGCAGTAGAATACCGCCTGCCATGTGCCGAGCGCGAGTCTTCCCTCCTCCACGATGATCGCTTTGGATACACCGATGATGCTCGACTTGATGTGCGCCGCCGAATTTCCTTCACTATGACCGTAATGATCGTCAAAGGGGATGACCTTGTTCAGTTCCTTCAGAATATCCCGCCCCACGTTCGGGTCGGAGTTCTCGTTGATCGTGATCCCCGAAGTCGTATGGGGCACGTAGACGTAACATACACCGGAGCGAACACCGCTCTCCGCCACGAGCCGCTGCACGCCTTGCGTGATGTCAACAAGCTCGGTTCTGGAATTCGTCTTCACCATGAGTTGTCTGAGCATTTGAAACCTCCGGTTTTTATTTCGGATTGCGAATTGCGGATTGCGGAATAAAAGCATGGCAAACTTGTGTGATTCTGCTGTCACTTGATTTATAATCCGAAATCCGCAATCGTCCTCTTCCGTGGTTCACTCCGCATTCCGGAATCTACATTCCGCAATGATCATAACCCCTCGATCCCCACTTCTTCACGCCCCCTGCCTCGTTTTTCATCGACGATCGGATAAATGATGTGCGTGATGAGAGAGTTGATGCGCGCGAGGTTTCCGATGACGTCAAGATGAATATGGCTCGTTTCGATGGACTCACGGAACCCCTTGCGGAGCCGGTCGAGGTGCGCCTGGACCAGTTCCCGCTCCATCATGCCGAGTTCTTCCTTGTTCCGGAGCACCTGGTCTGCAAGGACCCTGTCGTTGCTGGCGAATGCCGAGATTGCCGTATCGAAGTTTTCCATGACTTTCTTGTGAAAAAGGATGATCTCATCCAATCCTTCCGGGGAAAACGTGATCCCTTTGCCGATCCGCTTCAGCGCCAGCGGCATGATGTTCCGGTCTATGATGTCGCCGATGTTCTCCAGGTTGCGGGAGATCTCGAGCACTGCCATCGAACGCCGGGACTGGGACTCGGTAATTGGTGACGACGACAGCCGGGTGATGTAAAGCCGGATATGCCGGTCCAGAAGGTCGACCAGATTGTCCTTGTTCTTGATCGTGGTTATGGACGAAGGGTCGTCGCTCTGAAATACCTTCACCGCATCGATCAGCATCTCCCGCACAATGTCAGAAACCCGGAGCGCCTCCCGGCTTGCCTGTCCCAGCGCCAGCGCCGGTGTACCGAGTACGTGATCGTCGAGATACCGTGGTCCGACCTCTTTCTCTTGCTCCTGCTCAGGCACCAGTTTCATGACCAGCTTCGAGAACGGCCCGATAAGAGGAATGAAGATCAACGCCATGATGACGTTGAACAGCGTATTTGCATTTGCGATCTGCCGGGTAAGGTCAGGGGCCGTGGTGGTGACCAGGTGCGCAAAGAGCGCAAGAAACGGCAGGAACAGCAGAACACCGAATACTTTAAAGAGCAGATGCGCCCAGGCAACACGCCGAGCCTCGGCAGGCGACCGAAGGCTTGCAATGAATGCCGTTGCGCAGGTACCGATGTTTGCGCCGAGGACGATATAGATCGCGGCGGGCAGTGATATCAGGCTGCTCGAGGCAAGCACGAGTGCGATGCCTATGGTCGCCGCGCTGCTGTGGATGAGTGCCGTCACACCTGCCGAGAGCAGGATCCCGATGAGCGGTGTTTCAGTCAGGGCGATGATGACCTGTCGGAACAGCTCGTTGCCCTGGAGCGGTGTCATGGCCTCGATCATGATCTTGATGGAAAGGAAGACGAAGCCGAACCCGAGCACGCCCTGGCCGAAGTTCCTGAAAAGCATTCGTTTGGCAAAAAAGGTGAAGGCCAGGCCGATCCCGACAAGAAGCACGGCATAATCGGTGACGTGAAAAGCGATAAGCTGCACCGTAAGCGTGGCGCCGATGTCCGCACCGAGGATAACAGCGAGGGTCTGGCGAAAGCTCATGAGTCCTGCGCTCACGAACCCAACCAGCATGACCGACGTGGCGCTGCTTGACTGGATGAGGCCGGTGATGAACGCCCCGCCGCCGACAGCGGCAAGCCGGTTGCTCGTGAGGGACCGGAGAAGCGAGCGGATCTTGGAACCGGCGGCATTCTGGAGCCCGTCATTCAGGAGCTTGATTCCGTAGAGCAGGAGGAGCATTCCGCCGAACAGGCTGATGAATATCATGGAGCTACTATGCCTATTTTTCCTCCGTTCGTCAACGGGAATCTGCTATAGAACCGCTCAACGTAGTTGAAGAGATCATGACAGACAAGACAGATCGAACAGGACGTTTCTCGCAAAGGAGCAAAGCCCGCAAAGAAGGGCTAACCATTTGGGTCAATAATCAAGATCTGAGGAGAGAATCGTTTTTTTGCACATCCCCTTCGCGTCCTGAACGACATTTTTGACCCGTCTAAGGCCACGTCCGCTCGCCCGCGCAATTTCCCCTGCACAGGGTAGCTCTGACGCGAAAGATGCGCATAGATCGTAGTTGCAATTAAGCGTTATGAATAAAAACAAACTCTTATCAAGAAGTTCACAATCCTATTTTTTTTCTGCACCCCAGTTCACAGCTCCGCGTCCCGCCAAGGCGGGATTCATGGGATGCAGGGGCTTTTGGAAAGGCAAAGATATGAGTCTCTCCCCAAACCCCGTAGAGATTAATTCGCCACTTAAGCTCTGCCCTTCCCCTGCGCCGGGTAGCTCTGAGCGAAAGACACGCATAGCAATGCTGCACAGATCATAGTTACGAGAACAAGACAAGGCAGACACACCCTGCACTCGCGCCATGCACTCGTAATCACTGGGTGCAGGCGGCCGTGGCCCTTTTTTAAAAGGCGCGGGTGGAGTGCTGCGAGTCCTGCATATCAGCGCGAAGATACTGTATATTTCCGGCATGCTGCGTGGCCGAGTGATGAGCTGCCCAAAAATAACCGATGCACACATGGATCAGTGCTAACTTAGACAACCTCCTGAGAAAAGACAGTTAATGAAGAATAAATAGCGATAGACCCACATAAAAGAGAAAAGTTGGTTTTCTTTTCGTCCTTTGCGAGCTTTGCGAGAGACACTTTTTCTTTTGGATTTGATTTGTGGGTCTGAGGCTATGCTTCGTTTTTATATCACCCTCAGCACCTTTGCGCCCCGGACCTTGCGTTCCTTCAGTTCCAGGAGGGCCGTATTTGCGTCTTCAAGAGCATACTCCTGGATCTCGGGCCTGATCGGGATCTCCGCGGCCAGCTTCAGAAAATCCTCGACATCTTTTCTCGTTATGTTCGCAACGCTCTTGATCTCTTTTTCCATCCAGATATCACGTGAATAATCAAGCTTGAGCAGCGCATCTTTGTCCCCTTCCTCTTTCCTTATAGCATTGATCACGAGGTGTCCGCCCTTCTCCAGATTCTGCATTGCATCTACCACGGGCTTCCAGGCAGGGGTCGTATCGATAACGGCATGCAGCTTTTCAGGCGATGGTTCTTCAGTATTCCCGGTCCAGACAGCGCCGAGTTCCTGCGCGAATATCCTTTCCCCCCCGGTTCGGGAAAAAACAAACACCTTTGAATTCGGGTAAAGGTGTTTGGCCATCATCAGCATTAGATGGGCCGAGGCCCCGAATCCCGTAAGACCCAGGTTGTTCCCATCGTGGAGCGCGGCAAGACGAAGCGATCGATAGCCAATGGCCCCTGCGCATAAAAGCGGCGCTGCCTCCGCATCGGACAGAGAT
>Ga0210377_10000441_pt1 | contig 40044 bp, 40 predicted proteins | sample PLM4_65_b1redo_FD_155480 | JGI IMG/M metagenome (GOLD analysis project Ga0210377, IMG submission 155480) | Groundwater sediment microbial communities from an aquifer in East River, Colorado, USA - PLM4_65_b1 redo | ecosystem: Environmental > Terrestrial > Soil > Riparian zone | place: USA: East...
CCCGGCAATTCTGGCTCGGGCGCTGGAGCACGATCTGCCGCACGTCCTCGACTACCTCGAGACGCAGCTTCCCGCCGCGGGCTTCCTGTTCGGGGAGAACTCGATCGCGGACCTCTCGATTGCCTGCTTCTTCCGCAATGCCGCGTTCGCACGCTATGCGGTGGACCCTGCGCGCTGGACGAAGACCGCTGCGTTCGTCGAGCGTGTGCTCGGGCTGCCGTGCTTCGAGCGCTTGAAGCGCTTCGAGGATGAACTGACTCGCACGCCGATCTCGAAACACCGCGAAGCGCTGGCCGAGCTCGGGGCTCCGCTTTCGAAGGAAACCTGCGGAACCACCACGCCGCGGCGCGGCGTGATGCGCATCTAGGGCACGCGCCATGAGGCAGACGATGCAGAAGACTCGCCTCGCTGGACTCCTGGCAGGGCTCTGTCTGCTGCTGGGCGCTTGTCGCTCGCTCCCGGGAGGCCGGTACGTCGCCGGCCTCGCGACCGGCGACTTCAGCTCGGGGCGCATCACGCAGCAGGAGCTGCGCGAGGCGCTCTTGCAGTATGCGAGCCGCTTCGAGGCGACGGTCGTCGCCACGGCGGACACGATCTCCGCCGGCACGAAGGACCCCGTGATCCAGCGCCGCGCGCTGCGCTGGAAGCTCGGCATGACGCCCGCCGTGAATCAGGCCGCGTTCCTGCGCGAGCCCGAGTCCTCCTACGTGGCCATGCTCACCGTCGCGACCTCGATGCACGAGTTTCTCACGACGGGAGGCGGCGTCGACGCCTTCGGCGAGCAGCACAAGCTCGCGGCCGACGCGAGCGCGGAGCTGCTCGCCGCCGCCGTCGAGCTCGGGGATCGCTTCCTCGACGAGAAGGAGCTCGCGCACGTCACGACCGACGTCGAGACCCTCGTGCGCACGCAGCCGATTCGCGGAGAATTCGTGCCCGAGCAGGTCCAGGGCCTCGTGACGGCCAGCGAGTCGAGCCCCATCTTCGATTGGGTGACGGCGATTCCGCTGTCGCCCTTCCGAGCGCTGCAAGGCGTCGACCAGGGCGCACAGGCGATTCGCGAGTTCAATGACACCGCCATGGAGATGACTCGGATCGTCGACGCGATGCCGCGCCTGATCCGCTGGAATCTCGAGCTGCTCGCGCTCGACGTGACCCAGCAGGGCAACATCGAGTCGACTTTGGAGAGCTTCGACGCGCTCGCGCGCAGCGCGGCGTCGCTGTCGCAGACGGCCGAGTCGCTGCCCGAGAGCCTGCGCGCGCTGCTCGCGGAGGCGGAGCGCACGGGCCAGAGCCTCGGGCCGCTCTCGCAATCGCTCGAGCGCTCGGCGACGGCGGTGGCAGCCGCCGGCACCGCATGGGGCGGGCTCGTCGCACAGCTCAGCAAGCCGCCGGCGGATCCGACGAAGCCCTCGCGTCCCTTCGACATCCGCGAGTGGGAGCAGACCGCCGCGCAGATCAGCTCGGCGGCCGCGGAGATGCGCGCGCTGCTCGAGTCCGTCGGCACGCTCGCGGGCTCGGAGACGCTCGCGGGGCCGCTCGCCGAGCTCACGGCGCGCGTCGAGCGCGTCGAGGCGGGCTCGCGCGCGCTCGTGAATCTCGCGGCGCTGCGCGGCCTCCAGCTGATCCTGGCCTTCTTCGTGCTGCTCTTCGTCTACCGCCGCATCGAGAGCTGGCTCGGGCGCCGCGCGGCTGCGCGCTGAGCGCGGCCCGGCGCACGCCGTGGCCGATCCGGCGCGCGGCCGATACACTGCGCGCCCTTCGCCCGAGGCATCCCGCATGAAGCCGAGCCGTCGACCGCAGCGCCCCGAGTTCTCTTCCGGCCCCTGCGCCAAGCGGCCGGGCTGGAGCCTCGACGCGCTGAAGGGCGCCGCGCTCGGCCGCTCGCATCGCGCCAAGATCGGGAAGGATCGCCTGAAGGCGGTGATCGACCGCAGCCGCGCGCTGCTCGGCCTGCCCGCGGATTACCGCGTCGGCATCGTGCCGGCCTCGGATACCGGCGCGATCGAGATGGCGATGTGGTCGCTGCTCGGCCCGCGCGCGGTCGATGTGCTCGCGTGGGAGAGCTTCGGCCAGGGCTGGGTCTTCGACGTGACGAAGGAGCTCGGCCTGAACGCGCGGGTGGTCGAGGCGCCGTATGGGGAGCTGCCGGATCTCGCGAAGGTCGAGTTCGATCGCGACGTGATCTTCACGTGGAACGGCACGACCTCGGGCGTGCGCGTTGCGAACGGCGACTGGATCCCGCGCGAGCGCGCGGGGCTCACGCTCTGCGACGCCACTTCGGCGGTCTTCGCGATGGAGCTTCCCTGGGAGAAGCTCGACGTCGTCACCTGGTCGTGGCAGAAAGTCCTCGGCGGCGAGGCCGCGCACGGCATGCTCGCGCTCTCGCCCCGTGCGCTGGCGCGGCTCGCGAGCCACACACCGTTGTGGCCGATGCCGAAGATCTTCCGGCTCAAGGAGAACGGCAAGCTGCTCGCCGACGTGTTCGAGGGCTCGACCATCAATACGCCGAGTATGTTGTGCGTCGAGGACGCCCTCGACGGGCTCGCCTGGGCCGAGCGCGAGGGCGGCGTTCCGGCGCTGATCCGGCGTTCGGAGGCAAACCTCGCCGCGATCGCGGCGTGGGTCGAGCGCACGCCATGGGTCGACTTCCTGGCGCGCGACCCGCGCACGCGCTCGTGCACGTCGATCTGCTTGCAGATCGTCGACCCCGCGTTTCGGGCGCTCGATGACGCCGGGCGCGCGAAGCTGGTCAAGAACCTCGTCGCGCTGCTCGAGAAGGAGGGCGTCGCGCTCGACGTCGCGAGCTACCGCGAGGCGCCCCCGGGCCTGCGCATCTGGGGCGGCGCCACCGTCGAGCGCGCGGACATCGAGGCGCTGCTTCCCTGGCTCGACTGGGCGTGGGGCGAGGTGCGCGGGCGCTAGCCCGCGCGCGGAGCGAGGCGAAGCCGAGCGGATCTCGGTGGGTACGCGAGCGCCCGTCCTCCCGGTGACGTCGCGTTCCGCATCGCAAGGCGACAGCTCTCAAGCGACGTGCTTCGAGACACTCCCCCAGCGACCGCCGAAGACGAACTCGCCGACGGGCCGACGCGGTCGGCGCTCGAGATCGCGCTGACGGATGGCTTCGGGTAGCGCCGGGTTCTCGGCGGGATGACCGATCGCGATTCCGGTCAGCGCCTCGTGCTCCTGCGGAATCGCGAACAGCGCGCGCGCCTTCTCCGGCTCGATCCCGATCATCTGGTGCACGCACAGACCGCGCGCCGTCGCTTCGACCACGAGGCTCGCCGAGGCGAGGCCGAGATCGTGCGTGGCGGCGCGGTTCGGCTTGTCGTTGCGCCGGAAGAGCAGCCGCGTGATACCCAGCGCCAGCACCGGCGCATGCTTCGCCCAGGCCTGATTCGATTCCACCAGACACGAGAGCACACGCTCGAAGTTCTCGGTGTCGTCCCGCGTCGCGACGATGTAGCTCCAAGGCTGCTCGTTGTACGAAGACGGCGCCCAGCGCGCCGCCTCGAACAGCGAGCGCAGATCGGCATCCGCGACGGGTCGCTCTGCAAAGCTGTAGGGGCTCCAGCGCCGCGCGATCAGCTCGTGCACCGGATGTTCCGTCTTCGCGATCATGTCGAGGCTCCTCGGGGTGGGTTGGGGAACAAGAGATTTTCCGAGCAGAAGAGCCGGGAGGCAAGAGGAGTGTCAGCCGCAGCCGCGGCTGACTTGTACACGGACGACAGCTCTTCGCGCAAGACCGTTCAGCGCCGCATCCACTCCGCCGGCGTACGCGCCACACCGCTCTTCACCGTCCAGAGCACGTTGCGCAGGTCGCGCAGATCCTGGAGCGGGTCACCCCGCACGATCACGAGGTCCGCGCGCTTGCCGACCTCGACGGTACCGATCTCCGTCGCGAGGCCGAGCATCTTGGCCGGCGTGCGGGTGGCGGAGGCGAGGGCCTGGGCGGTCGAGAGGCCGGCGCCGCCGAGCAGCTCGATCTCGCGCAGGGTCGTGACGCCGTGGAACAGGTAGGGGTCGAGCGGGTCGTTGCCGGAGTCACTGCCGGCGACGATCGGAATGCCGGCGCGATTCTCGGCGGCGATCGCGCGGCGCGCGCTGGCGACGGCCTCGCGAATCGCGTGGTTGCTGAAGTTGTAGGCGGCGGCGGCGCGGCGAGCGGGGGGCGGGAGCCAGCCGGCCGCCGAGGCGACGCGGCTCTCGGCGTGGATGCGCCCAGAGCGCGGGTCGCGCGCGGTCGCGAGGACGCTCGCGGGCAGCGTGAGCCTCGTGAGCGGGTGCTCGAGGCGCTCGGGCTCGAACTCGATGCGCAGGGCATCCATCACCGAGAGCGTCGAGATCTGGTAGGCGCCGCTTCTCAGCATGCGCGTGACGAACAGGCGCGTGAGCTTGGCATCGCGGTACAGGAGTCCGTGCATGATCGCGTGCGCGCCGAGATCGAGCGCCGCGCCGTAGTCGAGCTCCGAGGAGGCGTGCGCGTAGATCGGGAGCTTGCGGCGCGCCGCCTCCTGCACGATCTCGCGGCGGATCTGCGCGCTGTGCATGGGAAGGCTCCCGAACGGGGACCAGCCGCTCTCGAGCATCACCTTGATTCCGACGGCGCCGAGCGACCGCGCGACGTCGAACTGTGCGCGCACCTGCGCGGGCGTCTCGACGGCGCGCGTGAACGCGCCGAAGCCCCCGGGCGCCAGGAGGGGCGGGCCGAGGAACAGCACCGTGGGCCCGGGGGCGCCGGCCGCGAGCGCCGCCTTCAGCTCGCGGGCGGTCTCGGGCTCGATGCCGGCGTCGAGCACGGTCGTGACGCCGCAGGCGAGATACGCGCGAAGCTGTTGCAGGCGAAGCTGGCGCAGCGTCGCGGCCGAGTCCTGGCGGATCTCCGCGCCCGGCACGACGGAGAGGTGCACGTGCGAGTCGATGAGTCCGGGCAGCACGCTGGCGCCGCCGATGTCGAGCGTCGGCACCTGCGCGTCTGCCGGCAGCTCGCCGATCGCGGCGATGCGGCCGTCGCGCACGAGGATCGAGACGTTCGCGCGCGGCGGCGCACCGGTTCCGTCGAACAGCCGCGCGTTGCGGATCAGGAGATCTGCGGCGTGCGCGGGCGCGGCCGCCCACAGCAACACGGCCAGCAGCGCCACGCAGCGCGCACCCCGCTGCGTGCTCGCCCCCACGGCGATGCCTATCGAGGCGGCGAATCGCAGATGGGGCTCGGATGCTTCTGGCACGGCTTCGTCATGGCTTGCGCGCCACGAAGAAAAGCCGCCGGAAGGGGAAGAAGATGCCGTGCGGACCGCGCGGATGCAGCGGTGTGATGCGCGCGACGAGCGCGGCGAGGAATTCCTGCTGCTCGGGCGGCGCGAGCGCCGCGAGCAGCGGGCGCAGCGCCGTCCCCTTCATCCACTCGACGATCTCGGCCGCGCCCGCCATGCGGTGGTGGTAGACGGTCTCCCACAGCTCGATCTCGAGCCCGAGGCCGAGCAGGCGCTCGGCATAGAAGAGCGGTGTCTCGATCGAGGGCCGGCGCCCGGCGGTCTGGAAGCGCTCGCGCCAGGGCGCTTCGAGGACGAGCTCGTCGAGCAGGCGGAACGCGCCCTCGCCGCGGTTGTGCGGCACCTGCACCGCGAGAGAGCCCTCGGGCGCGAGAAAACGCGTGAGCCGCTCGAGCAGCACGCCGTGCTCCGGCAGCCACTGGAGCGCCGCATTCGAGACGATGCGATCGAGCGGAGCCTCGGGCTCCCAGCTCGCGAGGTCCGCGCACACGAAGCTCAGCCGCGGCTGCGCCGGCCCCTCGGCCGCGCGCGCGAGCATCTCCTGCGAGTGGTCGACGCCGATCACCTCGGCTTCCGGCCAGCGCTCGAGCAGCGTGCGCGTGAGCTCGCCCGTGCCGCAGCCGAGATCGGCGACGCGGCGCACCGGGCCATCGGGCATGCGCCCGACCAGATCGAAGAACGGCCGCGCGCGCTCGCCGCGGAAGCGCTCGTACTGCGCCGGATCCCAGCGGTGGCTCGTCGCCGCTGCGTTGCTCATGCTCCGGACCCCCGGGCCGCGGACGTCACCCGGCGAACGGCGCGAGCCGCACGATCCGGCTGAACAGAGCGTAGCGCTCCGTCGCGGCGGCGCGGCCCTGCGGGACGGCGTGCGCCTCGGCGCGCCAGCACGCAGCGAGCTGGCGCTTGCAGCCCGCCCGCGGCCAGCGCGCGAAGGCCGCGGCCACGAGCGCCGGGTCCAGATCCCACAGGCGCATGGCGGCGAGATCGACGAGCGCGCCGGCGGCGACGAGCGGGGCGAGCGGGCCGCGCTCGAAGCCGATGCCCGGCGTGATGTGCAGCGCGATCCCCTCGGCGATGCGCGCGGCCTGCTCGGCGTTCGCGCCGGCGCGCAGGACGAACTCCTGTGCGCGCTCGGCGCCCACCACGGCGAAGCAGCGCCCGGGAGTCGGCGCCTCGAGCGCGAGATCGTGGAGCAGCGACGTGACGTAGAGCTCTTCGCGATCGACGCGAGTCCCATCGAGGTCGGCGAGGGCCAGGCCGAAGACGAACGTGCGGATCGAATGGTGGGCCATTGCGACGGAGAGCGTCTCGCGGCACTCGCGCTCGGCCTCGCACGCCAGCTTCGAGTCCGGCCAGCGCAGGCTCTCCAGATCGAGCGTCGCCGTGCGCGCGGGCAGCCAGCCGAGCGCCAGCCGCAGACGCCCGAGCGTGTAGCCGACGGTGGTGTGCAGGATCGGCGCAAGCAGACCCCGGCGCTCGCGCGCCGTGAGGTTGCCCCCGGACGCGAGAGCCCACGCGAGCGTTCCGCCTGCCGACTCTTCGCTCGCGGCCATGCCGGTTTCCTCCCGATGCGCGCGTCGCTAGCCTGTCACGCCTCGACGCCGCGGTCCAGCGTTGGCTCGCGGCGGTGGAGTGCGGGGAGTCGCATGCCGGATCGAGAGGCGTCGCGTTCGGGCTGGCCCGCGAGGCTGGCGGACCCTGCGTGCTGGCTGCTGTGCGTCGCGCTCTCGCTCGCGCGCGCGGCCGGCGCGCAGGAGCCCGCGCACCCCGAGACGCACGCGCACCTCGAGGCGTCCGCATCCGAGATGCTCGAGCGGGTCACGCACCTGCTCGACCGCTTCCAGGTCGTCGAGGTGGCGCAGCGCGAGGGCTACCGGAAGCCCTGGCACAACGATGGCTTCATGATGGGCGAGCACTGGTTCCAGCCCGATCTGCTGCACGAGGCGGTCTGCGACCTCGAGCGGCCGGGATTCCTGCAATACCTGATGATCGAGGGGCGTCGCACGCTGATCGGTGTCGGCTATGTGTGCGACGCGACGCAGGCGACGCCCACTGGGTTCGGGCCGCAGGCGGTCTGGCACCGTCACGGTCCCGAGCTCTGCCGCTTCCGCAGCGGTGTCTTCAACGACGCGAGCTACTACGCGAGGGCGCTCCCGAATCCGCTCAACGACGACACCTGGGAGGACATCTGTGCGCTGTGGTGGGCGGAGCCCGAGCGACGCGAGGTCGTGATGCTGCATACCTGGAACTGGATCGCGCAGCCCGATGGACCCTTCGCGAACGAGAACCGGGCGATTCCGTTCCTGCGCGAGGGGCTGCGCGTGCGGAGCCGGGCCGAGCTCGACGCTCCGGACGGCCGCGCGGCGCTCGACACGTTGCGGCTCGCCCACGGCGACGAGACCCGGCGCTATGAGGGCGCCTTCCTCGTCGCGGATCTCGGCCGCTTCGCCGCGTGGAGCGCGCGCCGGGTGCTGCGGCGGGGACAGCGACGCGGCGAGGAGGCGGTCGAGCGGATGCGAACGGCCGAGAAGCTCGGCGATCCCGTGCTGTGGGCCGCCGCGGCCCGCGACGGCGCCGCCGCGCTCGTGGCGATGCGCAGCGAAATCGCCGCCGGGCTCGATCCCGCCACCCGCGAGGTGATCGAGCACTTCCTCGCCTCGCTCGTCGTGCACGAGCACCACTCGGACGATTCAGCCGCTCCCTCGCACGAGTAGAGCGGGCGCCGAGATCACCCGTCGCTTCGCAGCAGACCGTGCTCGAGCAGGAAGGCCCGCACGAGCGGCCAGGGGCGTTCGCAATCGTTGTGACCGCACGGCTCGAGCGCGAGGCGCGAACGCGGCGCCGCCGCGTGCAACGCCGCGGCGTGCGCCGCCGGAATGATCTCGTCGTGCTCGCCGTGGACGATCAGCACGGGCCCCGGATAGGCGCGCAGCGCGTCGAGATTGTCGAACGGGTCGCGGACCAGGAACCCCGGCAGCCCGAAGCCGCGCGCCAGCTGGCGCACGCTCGAGAACGTCGATTCGAGCACGAGCGCTGCGACGCTGCGCTCGCGCGCGAGCGCGCACGCGGCGCCGCCGCCGAGCGAGCGCCCGTAGGCGACAATTTTCTTGGAGTCGATGTCCGGCCGCGCCTGCATGCGGTCGAACGCGCTCGTCATCGTCGCGGCGATCGAGCGCTGCGAAGGCGAGCCCGTCGAGCGGCCGTAGCCGGGGTACTCGACGAGCAGGACGCCGGCGCCCCAGCGGCGCATCGGCTCGAACGCGCCAGCCCAATCGTCGATCAGCTCGCCGTTGCCGTGGGTGAAGACGACGAGCGGCGCGGGGCGCTCCGCCGCCGGGATCGGCGGCAGATACCACGCCTCGGCGCGCGCGTCGTGCGTGTCGAGCCAGATGCGCTCGGCGCCGGGAATGCGCGCGAGCGCGTCCGGCCCCATCACCGGTGGCGCCGGAAACAGCACGGAGCGCTGCATCGCGCAGGCGAGCACGAAGTAGCCGCCGGCGAGACAAAAAAGAATTGCGAATCCGATTCCCGCGAAGCGCAGCATGGGGCTGCGCCCGAGTATGGCACTAAATGCCGGCGGGGGCCGCCGGGGCGGCGAGGGCGCCGCCGAGCCGCTTGGCGGCCTGCGCGAGCGTGCTCGCGAACGCCCGCGCGCTGACGGTGTGATAGCGCGTGCCCGCGGGCGAGGTCGCGAACCGGAGCAGGGCCGCGAGCTCCGCGTCGGTCGCCTCGGCATACACCAGAGCGAAGGCGATGAAGCTCGGCTCGCGCATCGCGGCCACCACCTCGCCGCGCCGAGACTCGAGCTCGCGCCGCGCCGCCGCCACGGCCGCGCGCGGGTCGCCGGGCGTGAACAGGGCGGCGCCCTCCGTGACGCCGGCCGCCGTCTCGATCAAGAGCGAGGCCCCGACCTCGGCAGCATGCGTCGCGGTGATGAGATCGTGCAGGATGCGGGCCCGCGCAGCGGCGACGGGCGGCGCACTCCCGCGCGAAGCGGTCTCGAGGCGGCGCTGCGCCTCGGGCGTGGACGCCTTCTCCTCGAGCGCCGTGAGCTTGCGACCCGTCGGCGAGTCGAGCCACGCGAGCGCGGCCGAGATCTCCGCGCGCGTGAGTGTCTTCGCGAGCTCGGCGCGCAGCACGGGCCGCAGGCTGCTCGCCGAGTAGGCGCTGGCGACGGCCTTGCGCAGCCGGTTCACGTCTTCGCTTGCGAGCTGCCGCTGCGTGGCGTGCGCCTCCGTGATGCCGCGCTGCATCGATGCCTCGAAATGCGTGAGCTGGGCGTCGAGGCCCGAGCGCTGGATCAACGCGTCGAGGGGCTCGCCCCCGGGCTTCGTCCCGGCGAACGCAACCCCGGCCAGAAAGACGAGCAGGACGGCGAGCCCGTGGCTGCTTCGCGGCAAGAGCGTCCCTCCCGCGCCCGACGGCGAGCGCGCCCTACGGAATCGGAGCGACGGGGGGCGGGGTTGAGCCGTGCGGAGCGCGCTCAATCCAGTCTAACGGAGTACTCGAAGCCATCCGCGAGCGGGAGCGTCACGCTGGCGAAGCCGTTGCGCCCGCTCTGCACATAGGAGACGTAGGGCGCGAGCGCGCGGCGGAAGGTCTTGATGTTGTCGCCGAGCACCACCGCTCCGGGGCGCAGCTTCGGGGCGAGCAGCTGGAGCATCGGCAGATACAGCTCCTTCCAGCCGTCGAGGAGCACGAGATCGATCGGCCCCGGCACGTCGCGCAACGTCTCGCGCGCATCGCCAAGCCTGACTTCGGCGAAGCTCGCGAGCCCTGCCTCGGCCAGGTGTGCGGTCGCGGCGCGCTGCTTGCCGGGCTCGAGCTCGGAGCCGATCACCTGGCCACCCTCGTCGCGTGCCGCCGCCGCGGCGTAGAGCGTCGAGATGCCAAAGGACGTGCCGAACTCGACGATCCGCTTCGCGCCGAGGCTGCGCGCCACCAGATACAGGAAGCGACCCTGCTCGCGCGAGATCGGGATGTAGACGTCCTTGAGCTGCTGGGACTGCTCGGCGGGCGGCGGCGCCTCGCGACCGAGCAGCATGCGGGCCATCAGCGGGATGTGGGTGAGAAAGAATTTGAGATCCCCGCGCGCGGCTGCATGCAGCCGATCGAGCACGGCCTTCAGCTTCGGATCGTCGAGTGAGTTCATGCAGGCCTCCGGATGGGAGTGCAGATGCACAGCTGGTTGCCGTCGGGATCGACGATGCGCAGATCGCGGTTGCCCCAGGGCTCGTCGCGGGGCGGGAACGCGACGGCGAGGCCGCGGCTCTTCAGCTCCGCGTGCCAGGCGTCGACGTCAGGGACATACAAATGCACGAGCCCGCCGACCTGGCCGTCCCCCGCGTGCTCGGACAGATACAAGGACAGGCCGTCGCGCGTCACCTGCATGAACACGGGATCGCGTGCATCGAAACGGTGCTCCCAATCGATCCGGAAGCCCAGGCCCTCGACGTAGAAGTGCTTGCTGCGCGCGTAGTCCGTGATGCGGAGCGTGGGGAAGACTTGCTGCATGCCGTGCTCCGTGTCCGCGGTCGGGTCGAGCTCCCGGCGGCGATTCGATCCGGCATCGCGAGCTGCACGGGATCGATGGCGACGCTGCGCACGCGCAAAATCTACTCGACCTTCGCCCGCGAGTGGTAGCATGGCGAAATGCTTCGCAAATGGATCCCCTGGCTCGGTGCGATCCTCGGGATCGCGATCGTCGTGATCGGCACCCAGTACCTCGCCTCCGAGAGCGGGGAGGTGGTCGTCCTGCGGACGCAGGACGCGGCCGGCGGCGTCCACGAGACGCGTCTCTGGGTCGTCGATCACGAGGGCTCGGCGTGGCTGCGCGCGGGTAATCCGAGCAGAGGCTGGTTCCCGCGGCTCACGGCGCGACCCGAGGTCGAGGTCGTGCGCGGAGGCGAGGTGCTCGCGTTCCAAGCCGTGCCGACGCCCGAAGCGCGCGACACGATCAACGATTTGATGCAGCAAAAATATGGCTTTGCCGACAGCTACGTCAGCTTCTTCTTCCCGCGCGCCAAGAAGATCCCCGTGCGCTTGCTGCCCACTGCCGCGGCTCCCTGAGCGCCAGCCTCATCCCGCCGGCCGCTTCCGCCGCTCGCGGACTCGCAAGCTAGCATCCTGCGCCAGAGCCCATACGTCGGGTAGGGTGTTGGGGGGAGGAGAGCAGGGAGGCATCGATGGCAGCCGAGACTCGCAAGCCGACGCCAGCGACCGGGCCGGTCGCGCTCTTCGTCGCGACACGCAAGGGTGCGTGGATCCTGAAGTCGGACGGCGCGCGACGGCGCTGGGATCTCACGGGGCCGATCTTCCTGGGCCACGTCGTGCACCACCTGGTGCTCGATCCCCGCGATCGGCGCACGCTGTTGATGGCCGCGCGCACGGGTCACCTGGGCCCCACCGTCTTCCGCTCGATGGACCTGGGCGCCAGCTGGAAGGAGGTGTCGCGACCGCCCGCCTTCCGCAAGGCGCGCGAGGGCGAAACGGGTCGCGTGGTCGATCACGTCTTCTGGCTCTCCCCGGGCCACGCGAGCGAGCCGGGCGTCTGGTACGCGGGCACCTCGCCCGAGGGCCTCTTCCGCTCCGAGGACGGCGGCCAGAGCTGGGATCCCGTCGCAGGCTTCGAGCAGCATCCGATGGGCATGGACTGGGCGATCGTGGATCCGAAGCAATCGACGCCGGACGGACCGATCCTGCACTCGATCTCGATCGACCCTCGCGATGCGCGTCACCTGTACATCGGCATCTCGGGAAATGACGGCGGCGTCTTCGAGAGCACCGACAAGGGTGCAAGCTGGAAGCCGCTCAACGCCGGGTCGCTCGCGCCCGCCCAACCGGAGCCCTACCCCGAGTACGGGCAGGATCCCCACTGCGTGCGCCTGCACCCGCTGGCACCGGACGTGCTGTATCAGCAGAGCCACTGCGGGATCTATCGCATGCAGCGTCCGGCATCTCGTTGGGAGCGGATCGGCGAGAACATGCCCAAGGAAGTCGGCGACATCGGCTTCCCGATCGTCTTGCACCCGCGCGATCCGCGCACCGTGTGGGTGTTTCCGATGGACGGCACCGAGGTCTGGCCGCGCACGAGCCCGGACGGGAAGCCGGCAATTTATGTCACGCGCGATGCCGGCCAGAGCTGGCAGCGCCAGGATCGCGGGCTCCCGGCGAGCCAGGCGTGGCTGACGGTGCGGCGTCAGGCGATGAGCGCCGATGCACATGATCCCGTCGGCGTCTACTTCGGGACGACGAGCGGCGAGCTGTGGGCGAGCACGGACGAGGGCGCGCAGTGGAGCGAGATCGCGCGCTACCTGCCGCTGATCCACTCGGTGGAGGCCGCGGAGCTCTCGTCTTGAAGGTCTTCATCCCGCCGCCGCTGCATTCCTACACCGATCAGCGAAAGCAGGTCGAGGCGGAGGGCGCGACGCTCGCCGAGCTGCTGCTCGATCTCGACCAGCGCTTCCCCGGGATCCGCTTTCGCGTGATCGACGAGCAGGACGGCCTGCGCCCCCACATGCGGCTCTTCGTGAATCGCACCGACGTGCGCCGCCTCGACGTGCCGCTGCGCGCGACGGACGAGGTCCACATCTTCCAGGCGCTCTCGGGAGGCTGAGCGGATTGGAATGCGGCCTGGCTGAGGGGACTCCCCCGCAGCAAATCGGGTGGGGGATGGCGCAGGGAGCGGCGTACACTCCCCGCCATTCGAACGAGGGTGCCCATGATCATCGGCGTACCGAGAGAGACCAAGACCAACGAGAACCGCGTGGCGCTGGTGCCGGCGGGCTGCGAAGCGTTCGTCGCGGCGGGCCACACGGTGATCGTCGAGAAGGGCGCCGGGGTGGGCAGCGGCTTCGCCGACGACGCGTACGCCGCGGTGGGGGCCCGGCTGGTGCCTTCCGCCGGCGAGGTCTGGAGCGCGGCCGAGATGATCATGAAGGTGAAGGAGCCGATCCCGTCGGAGTGGCCGCGCATACGCAAGGGCCAGCTGATCTACACCTACTTCCACTTCGCCGCGGACCCGGAGCTCACGCGCGCGATCCTCGGCTCGGGCGCGATCGCCATCGCCTACGAGACGGTCCAGCTTCCGGGCGGGGAGCTGCCGCTGCTCACGCCGATGTCCGAGGTGGCCGGGCGGATGGCGGTGCAGGAAGGCGCCAAGTACCTGGAAAGAGTCTTTGGCGGCAGCGGAATCCTGCTCGGCGGTGTGCCGGGCGTGGCGCCGGGCGTGGTGGTGATCCTGGGGGGCGGCGTGGTCGGCATCAACGCCGCCAAGATGGCCGCTGGCCTCGGTGCGCACGTCGTCATTCTCGACGTCTCCCTCGAGCGCCTGCGCTACCTCGACGACGTGCTACCCGCGAACGTGGACACGGCCTACTCCAACCGCCACAACATCCTGGATGCCATCAGCCGCGCGGACCTGGTGATCGGCGCCGTGCTCGTGCCGGGCGCGAAGGCGCCACATTTGTTGAGGCGGATCGACCTCGCGCGCATGAAGCCGGGCTCGGTGATCGTGGACGTGGCCGTGGACCAGGGCGGCTGCGTCGAGACGATCAAGCCCACGACGCACGAGGACCCCACTTACGTGGTCGACGGCATCCTGCATTATGGAGTCGCCAACATGCCGGGCGCCGTGCCGCGCACCAGCACGCTCGCGCTCACGAACGCCACGCTGCCCTACGGCATCAAGCTCGCCAAACAAGGCTGGAAGGGGGCCTGCCGGGCCGACCGCGCGCTGCGCCTCGGCCTCAACGTCGTCGACGGCAAGGTCGTCTATCCGGGGGTCGCCGAGGCGTTCGGCATGCCGCTGGTCGACGCGGAGTCCGTGCTGTGACGGCGCGCCCGCTGCGTCAGCGCATCGCCGCCGCCGCGCGCTGGCGCTGGTTCACGAACCAGTAGACGAGCGCGAAGCTGATCAGCAGCGTGGTGCCGAGCGCGGCCCCGAAGGGCCAGTTGCGCGCGTTGCCCTTGAACTGGTTCTCGATGATGTTGCCGATCATGTCGACCCGGCCGCCGCCCAGGATGTCGTTCACGGCGTAGATGCCGAGCGAAGGCACGAAGACGAGCAGGATGCCCGCTGCGATCCCGGGCGTGGTGAGCGGCACGATCACGCGCGAAAAAGCCCGCATCGGGCCCGCACCGAGATCGAGAGCGGCCTCGATCAGCGCGCCGTCGAGTTTCTCGACGCTCGAGTAGATCGGCAGGATCATGAACGGCAGGAACGTGTAGACGAGCCCCAGCACCACGGCGCCGGGCGTGTAGAGCATCTCCAGCGGCTCGGCGATCAGGTCCAGCTGGATCATCAGCGAGTTGAGCAGGCCCTCGCTCTTCAGGATCGTCACCCACGCATAGGTGCGGATCAGGAAGCTGGTCCAGAAGGGCACCATCACCGCCATCAGCAGCAGGTTGCGCCACTGCGGATCGGCGCGGCCGATCAGGTAGGCCACGGGATAGCCGGCGCCCAGACACAGAAGCGTGGTGATCGCGGCGTAGAAGATCGAGCGGATCACGATCTGGAGGTAGACGGGGTCGAGCACGGAGGCGTAATTCTCGAGCGTGAACCCGAGAATCACGCCCCCGAGCGTGCCGCGGTGGGCGAAGCTGTAGACCAGCATGATGATGGCCGGCGCGATCACGAACGCGATCGCCCAGGCGACCACGGGGGAGAGCAGCAGCCAGCCGGCCCGGCCGGGCTGCCGCTGCCGGTCGACGACCGCCGCCCCGAAGCTCGTCGCCTCTTGTCGCATGCGCCCCTCGCTCCGCTAGCCGGCCTGCGCCGCCATCCGCCGGATCAGGATCCGCTCTTCGCCTTCAGGTCGGTGAACAGCTTGTCGACCTCGGCCGCCATCGCGCCGATGTCCCGGAACGTCGAGAGCTTCGGATTGCCCGGCGGATAGCTCGCCGCGTTCGCGCGCTCCTCCTCGCTGAGCAGCTTGCGCGCTTCGAGGTTCGGATTCGTGTACGGGAACTCCTCCGAGATCTTCCGGCTGACGTCGGGTCGCAGGATGTAGTCGATGAATGCGTGCGCCGCGTCGACGTGCTCGGCGTCCTTCGGGATCACGAGGTTGTCGATGAACATGTGCGCGCCTTCCTTCGGCAGCACGTAGGCGAACTTCCCGGGCTGCTCCTTGATCAGGATCGCCGCCTCGCCCGACCAGACGATGCCGAGATCGACGTCGCCGTTCAGCAGCGCCGTCTTGGGGCTGTCGGAATCGTAGACCTTGACCAGCGGCAGCCACTTCGCGAGCACCGGCCGCACCTTCGCGAGGTTTTCCGTCGTCACGCCGTCGGGCCCGATGCCCTGCGTCGCGAGGCCCCAGGTCACGATCTCGAGCGCATCGTCGAGGATCACGATGCGGCCCTTGTACTTCGGCTGGAAGACGTCGGCGTAGCCGGTGACCGGCTGCTTCACCTTTTCGGTGTTGAGGACGATGCCGACGGTGCCCTGCATGTAGGGCACGCTGTACGTGAGCTCCGGATCGTGGGGCTGGTTCCAGTATTCCGGGCCGATGTTCTTCAGGTTCGGGATCTTCGATTTGTCGAGCGGGAGCAGCAGCTTCTCCTTCGCCAGCGCCTCGACCACGTACTCGGAGGGCTGGATCAGGTCATAGCTCGAGGCGCCCGACATCAGCTTCGCGAGCATCTCCTCGTTCGAGCCGTAGGTCTCGTAGTTGACCTGGATCCCGGTCTCCTTCGAGAAGCCATCGAGGACCGACTGCGGCACGTACTCCGACCACGCAAACAGGTTGAGCTCCCCGGCCGCGGCCGGCTGCGGCGGGGCGGGAGCGGGCGTGGCAGGCGCCGGAGTCGCAGGGGAGGGCGCCGGCGGCGGCGCGGAGTCCGAGCACGCGAGCAGTGCGAGGGCCGCGCCGAGCGCGCCGAGCGTGCGAGTTGCGAGACGGGTCATGGGCTCTCCTTTTCCATTCGGGGGTTTCAGGGGTTCCGGCGCCGCAGCGCCTCGGTGATGAACACCGCGATCATGGTGAAGACGACGAAGACGGTCGAGATTGCGTTGAGCGATGGGTCGAGGCCCTTCTTCACCCGCCCGAAGATCTCGAGCGGCAGCGTCCGCGTGCTGGCGCTCGCGGTGAAGTAGGTGACGATCAGCTCGTCGAGCGAGAGCGTGAAGGACATCAGCGCGCCGGAGACGATCGCGGGCATCAGATACGGGACGAGCACCTTCGTGAAGGCCTGCACGGGCGTGGCGCCGAGATCGAGCGCCGCCTCTTCGAGCGCAGGATCGAGGCCCGCCAGGCGCGCCTGGACGGCGGCCATCACGAACGGAAAGCAGAAGGTGACGTGGGAGATGATGATCGTGGTGTAGCCGAGCTGCAGCCCGATGGTCACGAAGAGGATCAGCAGGCTCACGCCAAGGATTACTTCGGGCACGATCATCGGCAGGAAGACGAAGGTCTCGAGCAGCCCGCTCGCCCGGTAGCGGTAGCGGTAGAGCAGCCAGCCGCCCACCGTTCCGAGCACGACCGAGAGCGCGGTCGTCACCGATGCGACGATCAGGCTGTTCTGGAGCGTGCGCACCAGCACCGAGTCGCGCCAGAGCGCGGCGTACCACTCCAAGGTGAAGCCGGTCCAGATGATGTTCAGCCGCGACTGGTTGAACGAGAACAGGATCATGATCGCGATCGGCAGGTAGAAGAAGACGAAGACGACGCCCGTCCAGGTCGCGAGCAGGCGACCGACGGCCTTCACCGCGGCTCCCGGCTAGCGGTAGATCGCGGCGGCTGCGTCGAAGGTGCCAAGGTGTACCTCCACGACTTTCGCCAGATCCGGCGTGTACCCGCCCGCGAGCACCCACGCGAGCGGCAGCCCCTCGCGCTTCGCCCACGCGAAGACCGTGCGATCCCGCTCGCGCAGGTCGGCGTGATCGAGGTCGAGCGGCGAGTACGGATCTTCGCGATACGGGTCGGCGCCCGCCTGATAGAGGACCAGATCCGGTCGGCCATACGCAAGGATTTTCGCCATGCCGCGCTCGAGCGCCTCGAGCAGCAGCTTGCGGCCGCTGCCGTTTGGCAGCGCGATCGAGACGTGATTGGCGCCGTCGCTGTGCCGCACGGTCTCGACGTCCCGGTACGCCGTGTTCTGCCAATAGTCGTTGCCGTAGATGGAGCAGTTGAAGAGCCAGGGGCGCGACGGGCACAGGGAGGCGGTGCCGTTGCCGTAATGCAAATCGAGGTCGAGCACGGCGACGGTTGCGAGCCGCCCGGCCTTGCGCAGCACCTCGGCCGCGACGACGAGCCCGTTGAAGGTGCAGAAGCCCTCACCGTGGTCGGCGTGCGAATGATGAAAGCCGCTCGCGAGCGCGGCGGCGATGCCGTCGTCGAGCGCGCGCCCGGCCGCCGCGAGCGCTCCGCCGTTGGTCAGGAGCACCGACGGCCACAGCACCGACGACCACGGGAACTTCTGCGACTCCGCGAGCGAGCGCGGCTCGCCCGTGCGCACGGCGTCCATGTAGGAGGCCGTGTGGACGAGTCCGAGCTCGCCCTGCGTCACGGGTGCGGGCGCCTGCACCCGCGCGCAGGCCCGGCCGGCGAGCCCGTCGGCCACCATCTGGAATTTCCGCATCGGCATCACATGCTTGCCGATCGGCGCCGCAAAGCCTGGGTGATGGTAGGCCGTGATCACGCGGTCGGTGGTAGCAAGCGGAAGCTCGGATGGCGAGCCGTCCAGTCCATGGCAGCGTCCCGCAGCGGGTCGAGCGCCGCGGCTGGAACGTGCACGCCGTAGACCGCGTAGATCGCCTCGACGATGGCGGCGACCTCGGCCGCGGGCATGGAGCTCTGGTGCTCGCGCCCGACACGGCGGAGCACCAGCTCGAGCGGCACCGGCCGGGGCGTGGCGCCCGCGAGCACCTCGGGTGCCCGAAAATCCGGCTGCGCGTACGGCGCCGCAGCCGGATCGACCTTCTGGAAGCCGGCGCGCTCGTACGAGCGGAGCCGGGGCATTCGCCTGGGCTCGGCCGGATCCGGAGCTTCCATCTCCGCGACGAGGACGATCGGCGTGCTCGGGGCGCAGCCGGCGGCGGCTGCGCAGCGCCGGGCCGTCTGGAGCGGCAGCGCCCGCAGCCAGGCAGCGAGGCCGGTTCCCCGATGCGCGGGATCGACGAAGGCGTGGGAGAGGTGCACCACGAGCGGCCCGTCGGCGGGCCGGCCGCGCGCGTCGAGGCGGACGACGGCCGTGTGGTCCCGCAGCGCCGCGACGGCGCCGCCACGTCTCAGGACGAGCAGCTCGTAGGCGAGCGCAGCGCGCCCGACCGGCCGCGCGGGATCCCAGGCGAGCCGATCGGCGATCACCGCGCGCGTCTCCATTTCCCCGCGCGGGCCGAACTCGGAGAAGAGCCGGTCGTAGGCGACGGCGAAGTCGGGATCGGCGACGTCCCGGACGAGGCGCACGCGCACGTCCGTCCAGTCCCGGTTGGCCGCTTCGCGGTCGCCCGGGGCGAGGTCGTCGGGGCAAAGGACGGCTTCCACCCGGGCGTGCTACCGCCGCGTTCCGGGGCGCGCAACCCCCGTGCGGCCCCCGCGGGCCGGGCGCTCGGCTGCATGGGGTGGCGCGTGTGGCGCGCGGCGGGCGGCCATGCTTGAGTCGATTGCATGACCCCCTTCAACCTCGCCTCCCTGCGCCGGCTCGATCAGGCCCATCACCTCCACCCGTTCACCGACCACCGCGCGATGCACCGCGAGGGCACGCACATCGTCCGCTCGGCGAAGGGCTGCACGCTGACTTTCGAGGACGGCGGCGAGCTGCTCGACGGGCTTGCGGGCCTGTGGTGCGTGAACGTCGGCTATGGACGCGAGGAGATCGCGGAGGCGGTGGCCGAGCAGATGCGGGCCGTCGCCTACTACCCCTCGTTCTTCAACACGACGACCGAGCCGACGATCCACCTTGCCGCCCGCCTCGCGGCTCTCGCCCCGGCGCGGCTGAACCACAGCCTCTTCAGCAACTCGGGCTCCGAAGCGAACGAGACGGCGCTGAAGCTGATCCGCGGCTATTGGAAGCTGCGCGGCCGGCGCGAGAAGACGAAGATCCTCGCGCGCACGTTCGCCTACCACGGTGTCACGCTCGCGACGACGAGCCTGACCGGTCTTCCGACCTGCACCGAGCCCTTCGACCTGCCGCTGCCGGGCTTTCTTCAGGTGCCGGGCCCGCATGCATACGGCAGCGGGAAGAGCCCCGCGGATTACGGCGCTTGGTGTATAGAGGAGACGCAGCGCACGATCGCTCGCGAAGGCGCCGGGACGATCGCGGCCATCTTCGTCGAGCCCGTGCAAGGGGCGGGCGGCGTGATCGTGCCCCCCGATGGCTACCTCCGGGAGATGCGCGCGCTGTGCCGTCGCCACGAGATCCTGTTCGTCGCCGACGAGGTGATCACCGGCTTCGGCCGTCTGGGGGCGTGGTTTGCGTCGGGACTTTGGGATCTCGACCCGGATCTCATGACGATGGCGAAGGGCATCACGAGCGGATACCTGCCGCTCGGCGCCACGCTGGTGAGCGACGAGATCGCCGCAGCCCTCGAGGCCGGCGGCTACCTGGCGCACGGGTTCACCTACACGGGGCACCCGACGGCGTGCGCGGCCGCGCTCGCGAACCTCGACGTGATCGAGAAGGATCGCCTGGTCGAGCGCGTGCGCGACGACGTCGGCCCGCGCTTCCAGGCGGCGTTGCGCAAGCTCGCCGGCCATCCTGCGGTGGCCGAGATGCGGGGCTTCGGGCTGATTGGCGCCCTCGAGCTGAAGCGTCCGCCGCGCGGCCCCTACGCCGAGGCGGCCCCGAACACGCTCGGGCTCGCGGCGCACAACCTGGCCCGCGAGGAGGGCGTCATCGTGCGCGGGATCCGCGACATGGTCGCGATGTCCCCGCCGTTCGTCGTGACGCACGACGAGCTCGACCGCATGTTCGCGGCGCTCACGCGCGCGCTCGACCGCCTCCAGGCGCGGAGTTGAGCCTCCGCCTCTCGCGGGCGCCGCTCACTTCGCCGGGGCGCTGCGCTTCTCGTCGACGACCGGGATCGTGGCGGCCAGATCGTACCGAAGGACGGCGTCCATCTTGTTCTCGATCTGATAGAAGCGCGCCACCGTTCGTCCGGGGAGAATCTTGGCGAACTCGGCGAGGTAGGTGCGCCGCACCTGGAGGCGCTCGGCCTCGGCGGCAAGGTAGCCCTCCATCAGCTGCAACGCCTTGTCGTTGGAGAGGTCGCGGAAGCTCGCGGTGTAGTCCTCGATGATCGCGGCCACGCGATCGCCAATGGCATTGATCTGCTTCTGGTACCGGTCGTAGAGTGGCCAGAAACTGTTGGCTTCCTCTGCGCCGAGCTGGAGGTTGACGGCGACGAAGGCCTTGCGATTGGCCCGAATGGTGTCGAGCAGGATCCCCGATTGGGTTTGCGGCGCATCAACGCCGCCAGTGTCGGTGGCCCCGACGGCGGCACCCGAAAGGACGCATGCCAAGGTCGCGGTGAGCAACAGACGTGTGTTCGACATGGTGACTCCCTTCTACCGGATTCGCGCGCGTGTCTCGGTGCTTACTTCGAGATCCTGGTGATCTTCGAACCCTGTACACCGATGCCGCCCATCAGCCCCTTCTGGTCGAAGATGAAGGCATAGACGTCCTGCGTGATCGTCGTGCTGGTCAGCGACTTGCCAACGCCCGCATCGACGACGACGATGCTCGGCCCGACGCCGAGCTCCCAGCCGTCGCTCGAATCGAGGAAGGCGAGCGCAGCGTCGTTCATGAAGAACAGCGCGTAGCCGAAGACCTGCACGCCCGCCTGAAAGCCGTAGGATGCCGCGACGGAGTTGTAGTACGCGGCCGGTTTACCGCCCTTCAGCAGCACTCCTTCGCCGATCTGTCCGCCGAACATGAACCCGGCCTTGACGATGCTCGGGAAGACCAGCACGGCTCTGGCCTTCTCGCCGAGCAGGCGCGCCGCGGTGTTCTTCGCGTAGAGGCTCTCCAGCGCCTGGGTGGCGTCACGGTCGAGCTCCTGCCGGCTCGCGGCCATGGCGTAGGGCGCGTTCGTCAGCGCGGCGGCCGCGCTGAGCAACAGCACGCTGCCGAGCACTCTCAGTCGTGTCATCATGTACTTTCTCCTCTCGCGTGATCCGGCGACGTTTGGAGTGCCAGGAGGGTATCTGACGACGATCCACGGAAACAGCGTTCGCCGGAATGGAGTGATGGCGAGTCCGGCATCCCCAGCGGGTGCAGAGCAGGGCCTGCCTCGGGTGCGGGTCTCCAATCCGCTGCGGGTTGAAGACCTCAACCTGCTGGACGAGGCCTTGGCCGATTGGGCCGAAGCCTATGGCGATCAGACGCTGAAGGACCACGCGGCGCTGGCCCGAGCGATCGAATCCGGGCGTGTGAAGGCAGTGCACGGGCTTTGAATGCAAGCCAACCGGTCGCCTGACATTGCCCGCACCACGCTCCAGCTCCTCGCCCTCGGTGTACTGATCGCCAGTAGCTTCTGGATCGTACGGCCATTCCTGGTCGCGTTGACCTGGGCCGGCATGATCGCCGTCGCCACCTGGCCGCTGTTGCTGCACGCCCAGGCGTGGCTGGGCGGCAGGCGCTCCCTCGCCACCGCGTTGATGACGATCGCGTTGCTGCTGATCCTGGTGGTGCCGCTCTACCTCGGGATCGAGACCATCGTGGAGAACGCCAACCGGATCGCGGACTGGTCGAAATCGCTGGAGACGTTCGCCGTCCCGCAGCCCCCGGCCTGGGTGGAGGCGTTGCCGGTGGTCGGTGCAAAGGTCGCGGAGCGTTGGCAGCAGCTCGCGGCCGCCGGTCCGGAGGAACTGGCTTCGCGAATCTCGCCCCATGCCCGCGCGTTCGCCCTCTGGTTCGTGGGCCAGGTGGGCAGTATCGGGCTGCTGCTCGTGCAGTTCCTGCTCACGGTGGCCATCGCTGCGATTCTGTACGCGAACGGCGAGGCAGCCGCCCGCGGCGCCGACCAGTTCGCCCGGCGCCTCGCGGGTCCGCAAGGCGTGAACGCGGTGCATCTCGCTGGACAGGCGATTCGAGGCGTCGCGCTCGGTGTCGTCGTCACCGCCATCGCTCAGTCCACTGCTTCTGGCATTGGGCTGGTGATGGTCAGCGTGCCGTTCGCGGCGATTCTGACCGCTGTGATCTTCGTGCTGTGCATCGCGCAGGTCGGCCCCGGCCTCGTGCTGATCCCCGCGGTGATCTGGGTCTACTCGACGCGCGGCGCCGTGTGGGGTACCGGTTTTCTCGTATGGGCGATCGTCTGCAGCACCTTCGACAATTTCCTGCGCCCGATGCTCATCAAGCAGGGTGCCGACCTGCCGCTGCTGCTGATTTTCGCGGGAGTGATTGGCGGGCTCATCGCCTTCGGCGTGATCGGGCTCTTCATCGGGCCGGTGATGCTCGCGGTGACGTACACGCTGCTCGTCGATTGGGTGTCCCAGGGCACCCCATCGGATGAGCACGGGCCGCCGACAGCAACCTGACTCGACGCTCACCGGGGCCTTTTGTTCTCGGGGTACGAGCCGGTCAACCCCAGTCCGGCTTCGGGATGGCCTGATAGACCTCGCGCAGGGCGTTGCCCCAGCGTTCGCGGATCAGGCGGAAGTAGCTGTCCTCCTCGGTGATGCGGCGCTGGAGGCCGACGCGCAGCTCGTTCCTGCGCAGGACGAGCAGATCCATCGGCAGGCCCACGGCGAGGTTGCTGCGCAGCGTCGAGTCCATCGAGATCAGCACCAGCTTCACGCCATCTTCGAGCGGAGTGGCGTGGTTGAGCGCGCGGTCGAGGATGGGCTTGCCGTATTTGTGTTCGCCGATCTGGAGGAAGGGTGTGTCGGGGGAGGCCTCGATGAAGTTGCCCGCCGCGTAGAGCTGGTAGAGGTGCATGTCGTCACCGGCGATCTCTCCGCCGAGCAGCAGCGACACGTCGAATGCGATCTTCTGCGCCTCGAGCGAAGGTCCGTCCTCCCGGAAGACCTGTCGGATCGCGTTGCCGACGAGCTGGGCGGCGCGCAGCATCGTCGGAACACTGCGCAGCGTCTCGCGTCCGTGGGGTGTCTCGACACCCTCCTGGAGCGCACTCAGGATGGCCTGGGATAGCGACAGGTTGCCGGCCGTCAGCAACGCCAGCGCGCGGTCTCCGGGCTGCTCGATCACGTGCATTCGCCGGCGTAGTCGTACATGCCGCAGGTCGTCATCACCGAGAGCACGCTCGACACCAGCTCGCCCCGGATGGCGCGCTCGCGCGTCAGCGGATGCACGCCGCCATTGGCGAGCGTCGCGGCCATCAGGCTGAGGTCGAGGCAGGTCACCGCGATCGAGCACTGCTGGAAGTAGAGGTCGAGCGGGCCCTCGGGATCGTCATCGAGGATCGAGAAGTTCCGCAGCAGGTGCGCGATCGCGCGGTTGCGATGCCCGGTCTCGCGCTCCGAGCGGTAGACGGCGAGGTCGAGCTCGAGCGGGCGGCCTGCGTAGAGGGAGAGGGTCGCGAGCAGGCGGTGCAGGCGATCGCCGGGCGAGTCGCCGGCCACGAGCGAGGTGGTGGCGATGGCGCCAGCGTTCACCATCGGATTGAGGGGCCGGCCGCTGTCCGCGCTGAGTCGGATCGAGTTGAAGGCCTCGCCCGATGGCTCGACGCCGACCTTGGCGAGCACATGCTTGCGTCCGCGGTCTCCGAGCGCGAGCCCGTAGGCGAAGGGCTTCGAGATCGACTGGATGGTGAAGGGAACGCGCGTGTCGCCCACCTCGTAGACGTGTCCGTCGCTGGTGGCGAGGCAGATACCGAAGTGGCTCGGGTCGGCACGCGCGAGCTCGGGGATGTAGGTGGCGAGCTGGCCTTCGCGGTGCGCCGCGTGGCGTCGGTGGAGATCGTCCAGATAGCGCTGGATCGGCGACACGGGTTGCGCGTCGCTCACGCGCACGTTTCGCTCGTGCTCCCGAGCAGCGAAGCGAACGCCTCCTCGAGCCCCTGCTCGAGCTTCTCGAGGTCGGGCACGAGATCGGCGTCGGCAGTGAGCCCGATGTGGAGCCAGCCGTCGTAGGAGAACACCGCGAGGCCGAGGCCGAGACCGTCCGCGATCGGCACGAGCGGGCGCAGCTCGAGCGCGCGCGCGCCGCACAGCCAGCGCGTTTCTCTTGGGCCGGGCACGTTGGTGGAGATCACGTTCGCGAGCCGCCCGAGCGAGAGGCGTTGCCCCACGATCGCGACGAGCGCCGCAGGCAGCCCGTCCACCAGCTCGAGCAGGGCGTCGATGCCGGTCCACCCGCCGCTCGTCTTGAGCCGCTCGGTGGCGGAGCGCGTGGCCGTGAGACGCGGCACCTCGCCGGCGGGATCGACGGCGAGCGGCACCAGCATGGCCGAGATGCGGTTGCCGAGCTCCAGGGCCTCGTCGGGCGCGCGCAGGCTCACCGGCACCAGGGCCCGCAGCTCGACCCCACGCGTCTCGTGGCCGTGCGCCTCGAGCCAGCGCTTGAGGCCGCCTGCCAGGGTCGCGAGCACCACGTCGTTCACGCTGCCGCCGTGCTGCGCGCGGATGCTGCGGACGCCGCGCATCGGCAGCTTCGTGAAGGCGACGGCTCGCCGCGGTCCGAGCGGTGCATTCCAGGGAAGTGTCACCAGCTCGCTCGTCGCGAGCTGAAGCGCCGAGAATGCCGCGTTGCGCAGCCGGCCGATCGCATCGGCTGCGGCGCGCGGGCGGGTGATCGCCCGCCAGGCCGAGGCCACGCCGCGCGCCCGTGTCGCGATCTCGTCTCCGAGTGCGCGCGCGAAGCGCTGGCGGGCGTCGGGCAGCTCGCGTTCGCGATGCACGCCGAGCGCCGCGCGCGGCGCCGGATTCGGCTCGCGGTCGAGCAGCGTCTCGAGCAGCTGCGCGCCGGCCATGCCGTCGATCATGCAGTGGTGGACCTTCTGGAACAGCGCCGTGCGCCCGTCGGCGAGGCCTTCGAGGAGGTGCATCTCCCAGAGCGGGCGCTCACGATCGAGCGGCAGCGCGAACAGATGCGCCACCGCCTCGCGCAGCTCGCTCTCGCCGCCCGGCTCCGGCAGTCCCCAGCGCGTGACGTGGTCTTCGACGCGGAACCCGGGATCGTCCTCCCAGCTCGGGTGCCCGAGCGAGAGCGGCACGCGCATGGCGCGCTGGCCGTAGCGCCGCAGGCGCGGCAGCCGCTCCCCGATGCGCGCGATCAGATCCTCGCGCCGCAGCGCGCCCTCGAGGATCGCCACGCAACCGATGTGGAGCTGCGTGTGCGAGCGCTCGAGATACAGGAAACCTGCATCGCGCGCGTTCATCCGGCGCGGAGGGATCGGGATGCGGATCACCACATCCGGTTCTGTCTTCAAGCCGCGTGCCAGTTGGGCGTGCCCCGAAACGGCACACCTGGGCCGGTTCATGATCGATCGCTGCTCGCCGCGCAGTCGCGCTGCTCAGCGGGTGGGCACGCCGGGGGCGAGCGGCGCGTTTCCCCGGGGCTGGTGGCATCCTCCGACCTGGACTCGCGAGCACTCCGCGCCTCGAGCTCAACCCCGCTTCCGCGGCGAGCGCCCCGTGAGGCGTGTGTAGGCCTGGTACCCGAGCCAGCGAAACGGCTCCGGAGGCAGCGGGAGCAGCCGCTTCTGGTAGAAGGGCAGGTCGCGCCACGCCTCGTGGTTGCCCTCGAAGAGGTCGGCGATGACCTGGCCTGCGAGCAGAGCGAGCGCGATTCCGTGCCCGCTGTAGCCGAGGGCGTGGTAGATGTTGCGGTTCGCGCCGCCGACGCCCATCGAGCAGACACGATCGAGTGTGATCGCGAGCGTGCCGGACCAGCGGTGCTCGACCGGAGTCTGCGAGAGAGTCGGGAAGTAGCGCGTCATCGCAGCGCGCATGAAGCGTGCCGCGCGGTCGCCTTCGCGCGCGCCGCTGACGAGCGCGCCGCCGAATCGGTAGGCGTAGGCCGGGTTCCCGCCGCCGCCGAACAAGAGCCGGTCGCCCGGCGTGCGGCACGCGTAGGCGATCCGGTCGAGGTCGTCGGTGAAGCCGTCCCAATGGCCCCATCCCATCCGGTCCCAGTCTTTTTGAGGCAGTGGCGCCGTCGCGAGCACGTGCGAGTGCAGCGGCAGGATCCTGCGGCGGAAGAAGCCGAGCGCCGGTGTGTAGGCGTTCGTGGCTAGTACGAGGGAGCGCGCGCGGACCTCGCCCTCCGGCGTCTCGAGCACGATCTCGGCCCCGTCGTGGACGCGGCGGACGGGCGTGTGCTCGTAAACGGCAACCCCGTTTTCGACGAGCGCCGGCCGGAGCGCCTGGAGCAGCGCGAAGCCGTTCAAGCGCCCGGCGAGCGGATCGAGGATCGCGCCGTACGCGCCCGCGATGCCGAGGGCACTCGCCGGCAGGAACTCCGCGGGAATACCGGCCGCGCGCAGCGCTTCCGCGTGTTGCTGAGCCGCCTCGGCGCGCCGCGGGTGGGTGTAGACCTCGAGACAGCCCTGGCGCCGAAAGGTCCCGGGGGGCGCGTATCGCGTTGCCAGCGTCTCGGCGAGGTCGATTCCGGTCCGGGTCGCGCCGTGAATCCGACGCGTCGCTTCGGGCGTCTGCGGCGTGACGCCGTTGATCCAGTTCAGGACCTGCCCGCCGTTGCGCCCGCTTGCGCCGCCACCAAACGTGCAGGCTTCGAGGAGCGCGATGCCGAGGCCCGGCGAGCGCTGGCGCAGGTGCCAGGCCGTCGACACGCCCGTGAAGCCGCCTCCGACGATCGCGATGTCGGTGACGATCCGTCCGGTCAGCTTTCGGGCCGGACGCGGCGCTTCGCTCTCCGCGACCCACACCGACCGGTCCTCATCCAGGCCTCTGGTCACGCCCCCCCCCCGCCCCCTACCCTGAATGGAGCTTCTGCCATTCTACCCCGCGGGGAAGACTTCCATGAGCCTCGGCGTTCGCGTCCGACTGTGCCTCAAGGATCTCTACGCCCAGGACGTGGTCGAGATGATCGAGCGCGAGACCCGGAAATACGAGGTCGAGTCGATCGAGGATCCCTCGCACCCCGATTTCAAGCGGGCCTTCCAGGTGCTCTGGGACGGTTTCGGCGCCGCGGGCGAGATGGAGTCCGAGCCGGTGATCCGGAAGATGATGCTCGACGATTCCACCACCCCGCTGCCGTCGGGCACCTTCGCGCGCTACTTCCTGCTGGTCGCGCGCGACCGGGCGACCGGCACGATCCGCGGCGTCCGCGACGGCCGCGTGCTCGTGAACCCGGCCTACGACCCGGACCTCTGCCTCGTCTATTTGTCGCACATCTTCGTGTTGCCCGAGGCGCGCGGAACGGTTCTCACGTACTGGCTGAGGATCGCGCCGCTCGATCTGGCCGTCAGCTACCTCCACGCCCTGCACCTGAAGGGGCAGATCGTGCTGCCGGCCCCCGACGCGCCGGGGCGCTACTTCGGCATGCGGGTCGATCTCGCGGCCGAGACCGAGTTCTTCAGCCCGGAAGACAAGCTCTCGCTGCAACGCATCCTCTTCTACGGCCGCGGGGGCTTCGACGTGATCGATCCGAGGCATTTCCCCTACCGGCAGCCGGACTTTCGCGCACCCGAGCTGATCGCGCGCACGGGCGATCGGCCGGTGCCGTTCATGTTGCTGCTGCGCCGCGTGGGCCGCGAGCGCGAGGCGCGGCTCCCGATCGAAGAGGCACGCGCTGCGATCCGGCTGCTGTACGATGACTTCGAGACTTTTTGTGAGCCGACGCACCTCGCCAGCAGCCTCGATGTCGTGCTCGGCCGGCTGGAAGGGCGCCGTGCGAAGGGGAAGAATGACGTGGCGCTGCTTCCGCTCCCGACCGGCGCGCGCGATCTCAAGCGGCTGAAGCCGATCTTTCGCTACGACGCCTACCGGCGCCACTATGGGCCGGGCCCCGCGACCGACGCCGTCCTGAACGGCGAGGTCGCCGCCGCCATCGCGGCGAACCCGCACTGGCTCGACGAGCAGCTCGCGCGCATCGCGGAGGAGCTCGCCAAGACACCGCGCTGGGTCTACGCCAGCCGCGACAAGGGATTCGATCCGGATGCTCCCGAGGACCCGCCGCCCGCTGCGGCCGGCGCGGAACGGGGGGCGGCGTGATCGAGACCGACGGCAAGCCCGTCATCTCCGTCGAGCACGTCAGCAAGCGTTACGGCAATTTCGTCGCGGTCCAGGACGTCAGCTTCGAGATCCGCCGCGGCGAGTTCTTCTCGATGCTCGGCCCGTCCGGGTGCGGCAAGACGACGATGCTGCGCATGATCGCCGGCTTCGAGGACGTGACGAGCGGCTCGCTGAAACTAGACGGTGTCGACGTCGTGGGCGTCCCGCCCTACCGGCGGGCCGTCAACACCGTCTTCCAGAACTACGCCCTGTTCCCCCACCTCTCGGTCTTCGACAACGTCGCGTTCGGACCGCGCATCCGAGCGCTCGAAAGCGGCCAGCTCGAGCGCCGCGTGCGCGAGATGCTGGACGTCGTGCGCCTCGGCGATTTCGCCGACCGCATGCCGAGCCAGCTCTCCGGGGGACAGCGCCAGCGCGTCGCCCTCGCGCGCGCGCTGGTGAACAACCCGAGCGCGCTGCTGCTCGACGAGCCCCTCTCGGCGCTCGATGCGGAGCTGCGGCGCCAGATGCAGATCGAGCTCAAGCGCATCCAGCGGGACGTGGGCATCACCTTCGTATTCGTGACCCACGACCAGGAAGAGGCGCTCACGATGTCCGACCGCATCGCCGTGATGAGCAAGGGTCGGCTCGAGCAGGTGGGCACGCCCGAGGAGATCTACGACGAGCCCTCGTCGGCGTTCGTGGCGCGCTTCATCGGCAGCGCGAACCTGATCCCGGTGGTGGTGGAGCGGGCTGCGGCCGGGCGCGCGACGCTGCGTCTCCCGGGCGGGCGCCTCGGCGACGTGGCAACGGGCGGTCGCAGCTTTGCAGCGGGAGCCCCCGCCGTGCTGATGATCCGCCCCGAGCGCCTCGAGGTCGGTCCCCATGAGCCGCCGCCCGAACGGCTGGGGTTGCCGGTCACGTGCACCGATCTGGTCTTTCAGGGCGCGCTGCTTCGCTGCGCCCTGCGCGATCAATCGGGCGGCGAGCTGATCGATTACCTGGAGGCCTCCCGCCAGCAGCCGGGCGTACGCCCCGGCGCCTCCCTCTGGGTGAGCTGGGAGCGGGACGCGGCGCGCCTGCTCCACCCCGATAGCTAGTTCCTCGACTACGCTCGCCGTTGGCGCGCTGCGCGCTTCGCTTGCTGGCCCTCGACTACGCTCGCCGTTGGCTCGCTGCGCGCTGCGCTTGCTGGCCCTCGACTACGCTCGCCGTTGGCTCGCTGCGCGCTGCGCTTGCCGACCTAGAACTCGAGGCCGAGGCTCCCGGTCACCTGGGGCGACATCGTGCGTCCCAGGTTCGCGTTCGCGAGCGTATGGTTGAGCCAGTAGCCCTTGCCCTTCACCGAGAACGTCCAGGACCCGAGGCATTCGGGCATGAAGGCGAGCGGGACACTCGCGCCCATGCCGAAGCTCAGATAGCCGAAGGTGCTCTCGTCGTCGTCGTCTCGCTCGTAGTAGTTCTTGAGCGCGAGGCCGATCTCGACCGGAGCCGTGAACGTGACCGGATAGTCTTCGAACGGGATCTCGAAGAGCGTGGGCTCGACGCCCAGCTGGAGGCCTTCGCCCTTGTGGTTGCCGAAGGATGTCCGGTTGATCTCGATCGCCAGGTTGATCCAGGGCTGGAGCGCGAAGCGGCCGAGCGCCTCGCTGTCGTCCCAGGCGAGCTTGAAGTTGAGCTCCTGCACGGTCCTGAACGCGTCGTTCGGGCTCGTGTAGAAGTAGTAGATCGTCGTGAGACTCAGCGACTGCGGAAGCCCGATGGAGATGATCGGATACCAGTCGACCTCGTACAGGCTCTTGGGGTTGTCCGAGGCGCCCGTCTCTTCGGTGTGGAAGCTCGCCCACACGCCGCCTCCGACCGAGACGTCGCGGATCGGACCGTCTTCCGACGAGTAGAGGCTGTAGTAGAGCTCGCCCCACGGCTCCGCGATGAAGCTGTCGCGCTCCTGCAGGATGCCGCGGAAGTAGTAGGCGTTCGAGAAGTCGGCCTGGATGGCGCCCGAGAAATGGCTCAGCCACCCCTCGTCCTCCTCCGCCTTCGCCGACTCGTCCGCGTTCTCCGTTTTCTCGATCGCCTGCGTCTCCTCCGTCTCCTGTGCGACGGCGGAAAGCGGCAGCCCGAGCGTCGTCACGAGCAGCGTTCCCAAAGCACAGAGCAATCGATGGCTCACGATGCCTCCCCCTTTCCCGGGTGCCCCGGTGGATGGGCTAAGCCTATCAGCGCCGCACTCGGAGCGCCGAAGTTTCTTCGAGCTCGCGGCCGGCCGTCTCGGGCAGGCCGAGCGCGATCAGGAGCAGCGCGAGCAGCGGGAAGACGGCCGTGGCGCGCACGGCGGCGCCCCAGCCGACGCTCTCCGCGGCCAGGCCCACCAGAACCGGAGACAGCACGTAGGCGAGGCGCCCGATGCCGTTATTGGCCCAGGCGTAGGCGTCGGCGCGCAAAGCGGTCGGAAACAGCTCGGTGTTGAAGGCGCCGAGCAGGGGCGGGATCGAGGCCACCCCGAAGACGCCGAGCGTGAGCGCCCCCGTCAACAAGATTCGACTCTCGAACGAGTAGGCGCCCGCAACCGCCGCTGCCGTGAGCCCGTAGATCAGGAGCGCGCCGCGCTTGCGCCCCACCACGTCGAGCAGCTTCCCGGCCAGGAAGACGAGCGGCATCGAGACGACGGCGGCGATGCTCACCGCCGTGCCGACCGCCGCATCGCTCCAGCCCCGCTCGCCGACCGCGAACTCCTTCCAGAAGGCCATCGCGTTCTGCGTGCAGCAGTAGCTGAGGAACCAGATCGCCCCGAGCAGCCACACCCGCCCGCGCCACGGTCCGCGCAGCACGTCGAGCAAGCCCGCCGTTGCGCGCGCGCCGCCGCGCGCGAGCACCTGCTGCTCGAAGCGCTGGGTCTCGCGCAGGTCGCGCCGCGCCCAGGCGACGAGCACGAGCGGCACGATGGCCACCCCATACACCGCGCGCCAGCCGAACGGGGTGGCGAGCAGGAGCGGCGCCGTGACGGCGCACAGCACCGAGCCGAGCGCCGAGAAGGCCTGGATCACGCCGATCACGAGCCCGCGGCGATCGGCCGGGAATTCTTCGGCGGCGTAGATCAGGCTGATCTCCCACTCGGCCAGCAGGAAGGCGCGCGCCAGGAACTGGAGCGCGCCCAGGCTGAACGCGTCGACGGCGAAGGCGGTGGCGAAGGTGAAGAACGTGTAGCCGGCGATCGTCACGGCGAGCGCGCGCCGGCGTCCCCACCAGTCGGCGCGGCGCACGAGCCACCAGGCCGCGATGGCGCCCGCGTTCGCGCCCGCGATCAGCAGCCCGCCGGTCGCCTTCGAGAGCCCGAGATCCGCGCGCAGATTCGGGAGGATCTGCGACAGCGCGATCACGTCGTAACCTTCGAAGAAGGTGGCGACGGAGAGGAACACGAGCAGGCGCCGCTGGTACGACGTCAGCGGGATCGACGTCAGCGGATCCGATCGGCTCGCCACTCGGGCCCCTCCGCGAGCCGGCATGCTACCCGCTCGGGCGCGAGCCGGAGGGCGCGGATCCGCTCGAGCCTGCGCGCGTCACGCGCTCGTGGGGCGAAGCGCTTCGATCACCTCCGCCACGTCGTCCCGGCGGTCGACGCGCACGAGCAGGGAGTCGAGTCCCTCGCTCTGGAGCAGGGCGCGCACGTCCGTGCGCGCCTGCGCCAGCTTGAGCTCGACGTTCTCCGACGCGAGCTGATCGCGCAGACGGCCCAGCATGCGCGCGCCGCCGAGATCCACGACCGCGGCGGAGATGTCGAACACGACGAGATCGATGGGGCGCTCCTCCGCGCGCAGCGCGGCGAGCAGCGACTCGCGAACGTTCTCGGCGTTGAAGTAGAGCAGGCCCGCCTGGAGCCGGAAGACGAAGATGCCCGCAATCCGCTCGTTCTCGGGGTTGCGCGACAGATCGCCGAACTCCTGCGTGCCGGGGAAGCGGCCGAGCACCGCCGTCGCCGGGCTCGCAGCCCGGCGCACCAGCATGACGAGCGAGAAGATCGACGCGAGCAGCACGCCGTCGAGGATCCCGAACGCGAGCACGCCCAGCAGGGCGACGAGCGCCACGTGGAAGTCGAAGCGGCTCACGCGCCGGAGGTGGCGCAGCTCCTGGAAATCGATCATGCCCGCGACCGCGACCAGCACCACGGCCGCGAGCACCGGCTGCGGGAGCATCCGGAAGGCTTGCGTCAGGAAGATCAGCACCAGCGCGATCGCGCCGGAGGCGACGAGCAGGGCCGCGGGCGTGCGGGCGCCGGCCTTCTCGTTGACGGCGGACTGCGACATGCCGCCGGCCACGGGGAAGCCCTGTCCGAGCCCCGCCGCGAGATTCGCTGCCGCCGTCGCGAGCAGCTCGCGCTCGGTGTCGACGGCGTAGCCGTGCGCGAGCCCGAACGTGCGCGCCGTCGAGACGCCCTCCACGAACGCGAGCAGGAAGCAGGCGAGCGCGAGCGGCAGCAGGGTGCGGATCTCCTCGAAGTGACCGCGTGCGATGCCGAGGGCCGGCAATCCCCGCGGCAGCTCGCCCACGATCGCGACGCCGCGCTCCGCGAGCCCCGTGAACGTCATCAGCAGGATCGAGGCCACCACCACGATCAGCACCACCGGCCGCCCGCGCAGGAGCCCCTCGCCGAGGCTGAGCACGCACAGGGCGCCGACTCCGAGCAGGAGCGAGGGGAGATGGGTCGCGCCGAGCTGCCCGATCAGGTGCGTGACGCGCTCGAAGAAGTTCGCGCCGCCACCCGCGACACCGAACAGCTTCGGAAGCTGGGTCGAGGCGATCACGAGCGCCGCGCCGACCTTGAAGCCCGTGAGCACGGTCTCCGAGACGAACTGCACGACGCCGCCCAGCTGGAAGAGCCAGGCCAGCGCCGCGATCGCCGCGACGAACAGCGCCGTGTAGGCCGCGTACGCGGCGTAGCGCTCGGGATCGCCCGCGGCGAGCGGGCCGAGCGTGGCGCCGACCAGCATGGCGATGGCCGAGGTCGGACCGATCGCGAGCTGGCGCGAGCTGCCGATCAGCGCGTAGGCGACGCCGCCGAGCAGGTAGCAGTAGAGGCCGGACTCGGGCGGAAGACCGGCGAGCGAGGCGTAGGCCATCGACACGGGAATCGCGTAGGCCGCGAGGCTCAGCCCCGCGATGCCATCGGGACGCAGCCAGCTCCGCTGGTAGGAAGGGAGCCATGCAGCGATCGAGAGACGTCGTGCCCCAGCCCACATGGATTCGATGATGGCATCCCCGTTGCGGAGATGCATGCCGCGCGTCAGGTCGCGGATCTTCGTGCGAGATGTGCCCAGGCAGCGGGAAGCGACGCGTCGCGGTTTGGCTCGCGCGGCGGCATGTTGAATCCGGCCGGCGGCCTCCAGCCCATCGCCCGCATCGTCTGGCCGATGTGCGTCATGTTGAGCATGTCGTGGCTGTAGCAGAACAAGCCGTCGCCGGCGTAGTAGAGGATCGAGAGCCCCGGCACGAGCCAGGCAGAACCGTCCTGCTTGTGTCCGAGGATCTGGTCCCACTGGCTCACGAGGCGAGGACCCTCGGCCAGCGTCCAGTTCTCGGGTGTCGACCAGCCGTGGCCCGTGAGGCCGGCCATCGATTTCACGAAGAACTCGCGAATCTTCTCGCGCCCCTCGGTGCGCCCCCACGCCGGATCGATGTACGCCGCGTCCTGCGTGAAGAACCCAGCCAGGTCCGCCCACCCCCGTCGCCCCGCGTCGACCTCGTCGCGCATGGCGACGAAGCGTGCGTACGTCTCGAGGGCTTCGCGTGCGATGGCGTCCGGCATGGCGCTCTACTCGATCTCCGTTGCGGTGGGCACGTGCGTCGCTGCGCAGGCAACTTATCAGAAGCCGCGCCGAATCGGTTCCCCGCATCAATCGGTGCAAGCGACCCCGGCTCCGACGCGAGATCCTGTTCCGACTCTCGCCCTCCGGGTCAGGTCATGAGGCGCCGCATCACTGCGTGACCTCGGTCCAGCTCGCGTCGGGGTCGTAGCGGGTCAGCGCCGCGGCGATCGCGGAGGTCTTCGGGCCGAGATTCTTCTGGAAGACCTTGCCCCGCTGGTTCACGACAAAGGTCATCACACCCGAGACGCCGTAGTCCGCGGGCCAGGCCAGAAGTGCAAAGCCGGCGATCATGTTCCCGTTGATCACGTAGTCGTACGCACCACCGGGCGGGTGCGGGCCCTGGCGCTTCAGCACCTTGAAGTAGTAACCCCTGAAGGGGTCGCCCACGCGCCTGCCCTTCGCGAAGTCGCCCGCGTCGGACACGAACGGGCCGAAGGGCGATGCGTCGCCGTCCTTCGACTCCCAATGGAGGCCGTCCTGCTGGCCGGGTGTGCTGGCGATGCGCTGCGCGTACTCGAGCACCTGATCGCCGTCGCGATCCTCGGAAGCGTACTCGGCCTGCGCGGCGACGTAGCGGCGGGCGAGGTCGATCGCGGCGAGCTCGTGCGCGCCGACGATCCGGTTCTGGAGCTCCTCGATCCCCGCCGCAGTGTCGAAGTGCCAGCTCGCATTGCGCTCGACGATCGGGATCGGGAAGGGCCACGCCTGCGCGCCGAGCACGAGCGTGATTCGATCGGGCGCATCCTCGCGCAGCAGCAAGGCTTCCTGCGCGGCCTTAGCCAGCTGCTTGCGCTCGACCTCGGCGCTGAGCTTGTCGGTGGGCTCGAATTTCGCGTACTGCGGTCCGAACAGCGCGTCGAGCTGGCCCGTGTCGTCCGATCCGAGCGCGGCGACGAAGGCGTCGGCGGCGGCCTTCGCGCTCGCGAAGCTGAGCTGGGTGAGCGCGGGCCCTTGCGACTCGGCAACGGTGGGCTCGGCATGCGCTGCAGCGCCGATGACGGCGAAGAGCACCACGCCGGCGAGCCGGTGTATTCCCCTTCGGATCGTTGCGTGTGCGTTCATGTTCGTTGCTGACCTCGGCGTGTGATGCGTTGCGAGCAGCGAGCGTCCGGCCACCCGGATCATCGCCCGCGACCTCCCCCTCCGCCGCGCCCTCCGCCTCCGCCGAAGCCGCCGCCCCCACCACCGCGGGGCATGCTGCTCCGGCTCGCTGCTCCGCGCGAGCTCCACGCGTTCGCGCTGCTGCCTTGGCCGTAGCCGCCCCACGAGGAGGAGGAGCCGCCCCGGGTCGATCGGTCGCTGTACGACGGGCTTGGTCGCGAAGAGAGTCCCCGGCTCTGCGCGCCGCGATCGCCGTCGCGCATCGCGTCGCGGCCGCGCTGGTAGCCGCCGACTGAATCCTGCGTCGACGGCTTCTGGTAGCCGGGCCGCGTGCCGGGGAGCGTCGAAGGGCGCGAGCCCGAGCCCGGCAGGTTCCCTTCGGACGGCAGCTTCGTGAGGCGATCCATGCTGACCGGGGGTTGGGTCCCCCCCAGCCCCGGTCGACCGCCGTCTACGCCCGGCCGCGACGGCAGCGTGGACGCCCCCCCGGCGGGCCGATTCGCGATGCCTTGCCCGCTGCCTGGCCGGGTCGGCTTCCACACGTTGTCCGGCCGGTCGGGTCGATCGGGCCTGTCCGGCCGATCCGGCCGATCCGGTCGGTCCGGTCGGTCCGGCCGATCGATGTCGATGTCGATGTCTCCGCCATGGTGATGATCGTAGTCGTAGTAGATGTCGTGGTAGTACCAGTCGAAGCCCATCATCATTCCCATGCCGAAGGCGGCGCAGGGATAGGGCGGGTAGTACGTGACGACCGGCGAGGGGCTCGCGACGTAGATCACCGTCGGATCGTAGATCGGCACGTAGATCACTTTCGGATCGACGGACTCGATCCGGATGATTCCCTGCTCCTGGATCACGACGTGCTGCTCGGTCGTCTTCAGGTTGCCCGCCGCCAGCGCGCGGGTGCGCACCTGCTGGATTGCCTCCATCACTTCTGCCTGCCGGCTCGCGACCGCGTCGCCGAGCGCCTGCGTCCAGCTCAGGTCCTCGTTCATCAATCGGATCACTTCGGGATAGTTGAGGAGCGATCGGACGGCGTCGTCCCAGCCCTCCATGGGTGTGAGCTGCGGATCGCGCTTGCGGGCTTCGAGGAAGCGCGCCGCCTCGACGATCTGGATCGGCTGGGTCGACGCCGGCAGCACCAGGGCGAGCAGCTCGTCAGGGTAGAGCGCCGCGCGTGCGACGAGCTCGTCGAGCTGCTGGGCGTCGAGAGGCGCACCCGCGGCGGCCGACTGCGGGGCCGGCGGAGTGGTGGGCAGCGCGCGCACTGACGCCGGCGGGCCTCTGAAAGCGCACGCGAGCAGCAGCGTCATCGCGGCGGCGAGCGAGATCGAGCGGCACATGGCGAATCAGCGTTGCACAAGCGCACGCGCGCACGCAAGACGGGTTCCGGGTGCGAACGCAGCGCTTCCGGGTCGGACGCCCCGGGTCGATGGCCGAGCTCGACCCGCCCAAGGCCCGGCGGGATCGGCCCGTGTGCCCGTCGCCACGCTCTCCTCCGGCGCCTCGCGCGCGCAAGCTCGCTGCGATGTGGATCGACGCGAAGAAGTGGATCGACTCGAAGCAGTGGATCGACGCGAAGGATTCGGAGATGACACACGACTTTTTCGCACGCATCCACGAACTGCGGACGTCGAGCGCGCGGCAGGTCGCGCTCGTCGCGGCGCTGCTCGGCGCGCTGCTGCTCGCCGGCTGTGCGACCGGTCGTTCCGTGCAGCACAGCGTGGGCGGCTGGTTCGATCGCGTGAGCGGAAAGACGCCGGCGGCGAGCAAGCCGCCCGCAAAGGCGCCAACGAAAAAGGCAGCGAAGGCGCCGGCAGCCGGCGCCGCGCCGAGTGATTCCGCAGCGACCGAAGAGACGCCGACCCCGCCCGCGGACACGCCGACGCAGGCCGCGCCGCCGGATCCCAATGCGGAACCGTAAGCGCCCGAGCGCTCGATCTTCGACCCCTACTGAGGTGCGAGCGCGTCGATGAGCCACGACGACGCTCGCGGCGCGGCTCCGGGCGGGCGCGGGCTCGGGTCGCCTCCGCGTCTGCAATCGTGGCTCGAGTCCGGGATTCGCGCGCTGCTCGAGCTGGCCCATGTCTCGCCGGCGCGTCGCGCTGCCGTGCTCGCGAGCATCCACGAGGGTTCCCAGCCCACCGCGATCTACTACGTCCTGCTGGGAATCTCCGAGCTGATCGCCGGCTTCGCCCTGATCATCGACAGCGATGCGACCCTGAGCGGCGCGAACGTCGTCGCGCCGCTGATGACGCCGATCTTCGGGGTCGCGCTGGGCCTCACGCGCGGCGACCTGCGGCTGCTGCGTACCGCCCTGATCGCGGAGTTCGGCGGAGCGCTGGTCGGCGTCGCATTGTGCTTCCTGCTCGGCCTGTTCCCGTTCGTGCTCGAGCCCTCAGCGGCCCTGTTGGCGCAGACCCGTCCGACCCTGATCGATCTGATGGTGGCCGCCCTCGCCGGACTTGCGGGTGCGCTCGCGATGATCGACGAGCGTGTCAGTCCCGTGCTCCCGGGAGTTGCGATTGCCACCGCGCTGAACCCGCCGATTGCCGCGATCGGTCTGTGTCTCGCGCTCGGCGCTCATGAGGGCGCGTGGGGGGCGTTCCTGCTCTTCTTCGCGAACGTTCTCGCGATCCTCGGCGTGGCGGGCGCGATGTTCGTGATCGCCGGGTTCGTGACGCGCGCGGAGATCGGTTCGTTCAGGAGTCTCGCTCGTCGCTTCTCAGGAGCCGCAATCGGCCTTCTGCTCGTCACGGTCCTGCTCACGCGCCATCTCGTCGGCATGGTCGAGGATCTCCGCACGGACCGCGCGATCAAAGAGACGCTCGACAGCGAGCTGGCCCAGGAGCCGAGCACCGCGCTCGAGAGCGTCGAGTTCGATCGTGATCGCGAAGGCATGGAGGTGCTCTCGACGGTGCGGACGCCGCGCGTGATCCCACCCGAGCGCGTCAAGCGGATGCAGGACGCGCTCGGCAGCCGCCTCGCTGAGCCGGTGCGGCTCTTCGTGCGCTGCAGCCTGACCAAGGACGTCACTGCCACCGGGTCCACGAACCTGCGTCCCTACCTGAGCCTGAACGGCCGGGTGACCGAGGCGCCGCTCGCGCCCGAGATGCGCCTGCTCCAGCAGGCCGAACAGGTGGCGCGCGAGGTGGCGGCCACGCGGCCCGAGATCGCGCTGCTCGATCTCGATCTGGTTCCGCTGCCGACGGGTCCGGTGCTCATCGTCTCGATCCAGACGCCGCGCGATCCCGGGCCCGGGGCCGTCGCGCGATTCGAAGCCCTGCTGCACGAGCGGCTCGGTGATCCGAACCTGCGGGTCGTCGTCCGGCGGGTCGATTCGACGGACGTCACCGCGAAGGGGCGCATCCTCTACGGGGCCGCGCACTTCGGCGGCGTGTCGGACGACGAGGCCGAGCGCAGGCAGCTCGTCGAAGAGACCGTTCGGGCGCGCATCCAGGCGGTGCCCAATCTTTTCGTCACGGCGATCGATGCGGTTCGCGCAGGGTCGGGCTGGAGCGTGCGAGCCGAGGTCGTCGCTCCGCGCGTGCCGACGCCGGAGGAAGTGCGCGCCGTCGAGCAGCGCGCTGTTCAGAGCCTCGGCGAGCCGGTTGCCGTGTCGCTGCGGGCGCGCGCGGAGGTCGTGGTCACCGGGAAACGCTATGAAGCGCTCGGTGTCATGCGCCTGAGTGACGCGGGCGACGCTGCGGCGGATGCGAAGGCGGAGCCGGGCGGTCCCTAGGTACGAGCGAAAGTGCCGCGCGGGCCGCGCGCGGGCCGATCACGCCCGGCCGGCGTCATGCGCGGCGTGCCACGCGAGCGCGCTCTCGAGCCGATCGTTGCCCCAGAAGAGCTCGCGACCGACCACGAAGCTCGGAGCGCCGAAGAGGCCGAGGCGCTCGGCTTCCTCTCCCTGCGCGCGCAGCTTCGCCTTGCTCGTCTCCGAGCCTGCGGCCGCGAGCAGGGCTTCGGGGTGCTGCCCGGCGCTCTCGAGGCAGCGCGCGATCACGGCGACACTCGAGACGTCCTCGTCGCGAGCGAAGTTCGCGGCGTAGAAGGCGCGCACGAACGCCGGAAGCCACGGCTCGTTCGCGAATGCACACGCGACGCGCGCTGCGAGCAAGCCATTGCGCGGGAACTGCGACGGCCGCACGAACGGCAGGTGGAGCTCTTCGCACAGGCGCGAGAGATCGCGCCACATGTAGCGGCCCTTCGCCGGGTACAGATTGAACGGCGAATCGTTCCAGCCCTGGCTCCGGAAGATCGGGCCCAGCAGGAACGCCTTCCACTCGACGGCGATGCCGCGCGCCGCCGCCGCCGCTTCGATGCGCATCGCCGCCGGGTAGGAATAGCTGCTCGCGAACTCGAACCAGAATTGGATCGCCATGCTCTACAGCCGCTCGAAGGCCTCGTGGTAGCGGACCCATCCGGAGATCCCCGAGAGCGCGCCGGGCGCGAGCTCGAGGACGAAGAACGAGGGATCGAACACTTCGCTGCGATAGCGCAGGCCGAGCGGCGACGCCGGGCGGAAGCCGAAGCGCGGGTAGTAATCGGCATGACCGAGGACGACGACGATCCGGGCGATCTCGGCGCAGCGCGCGAGACCCGCGCGCATCAGCGCCGAGCCGATGCCACGTTTCTGGAGCGCAGGCTCGACCGCCAGCGGTCCGAGCCCGAGCGCCGGCGGGCTGCCGCCCTCGATCTGGACGGGGCTGAAGGCGATGTGGCCGA
>Ga0210377_10000442_pt1 | contig 39942 bp, 28 predicted proteins | sample PLM4_65_b1redo_FD_155480 | JGI IMG/M metagenome (GOLD analysis project Ga0210377, IMG submission 155480) | Groundwater sediment microbial communities from an aquifer in East River, Colorado, USA - PLM4_65_b1 redo | ecosystem: Environmental > Terrestrial > Soil > Riparian zone | place: USA: East...
GATGGGGCCGATATATTCGAAGCCGAATGCCTCGAAGAGCATCCCCGGCGTGAAGAGCCCTTTCAGTGACTCCTCGGCGCGCTTGGCTACCTTGAGCATCCCTTTTCCGAAGCCGTCGAGCCCCTCCAGGAAACCTTCCACATCCTTTTTGATCCTGTGGACGAATTCGCTGGTGATGGTCCGGGAAAGGAGGGTGGAAACCGCCCCCACATTTTCCGCAATGGACATCTCGTTGTCATTCAATATAACAATCAGGTCTTTATTGAGATGCCCCGCATTGTTCAGCCCTTCGTAGGCCAGGCCGCCGGTCATGGAGCCGTCGCCGATTACGGCGATGACCTTGTTTCCCGCCTTTTTCAGGTCGCGCCCTACGGCCATTCCGAGGGCCGCGGAGATGGAGGTGGATGCATGTCCCACGTCGAATACGTCATGGGGAGATTCATCTCTCTTCGGGAAACCGCTTATCCCCCCAAGGGTGCGCAGGGTCCCGAAGCGTTCACGGCGCCCGGTCAGGAGCTTGTGGGCATAGGCCTGATGGCCCACATCCCAGACGATCTTGTCCTGGGGAGAGGCAAAGACCCGGTGAAGGGCAATGGTCAGTTCCACCACGCCGAGACTGGGGGCCAGATGGCCGCCGTTGGCCGCACAGGTGGCGATGATCACTTCCCTGAGTTCCGCGGCCAGCGCATTCAGCTCTTTGAGAGAAAGGCCCTTGATGTCCGCGGGTGAGTTGATTTTTTCCAGTATTTTGGGCATAAATTTCAGTTCTTATGATTTCCTGTTGACAACGTATCTGGCGATCTCCCGCAGGGGATCGGCCTTTTCATCAAAAACCGAGAGGGCGTCGAGGGCCATTTCCACCAACTCGGCGGCCCGCCGTTTCGCCTCGACAATCCCCATAACAGCCGGGTAGGTGGCCTTTCCCCGAGCTATGTCGCTCCCGGCGTCCTTGCCGATCTCCTCTGTGGTCCCTTCGATATCCAGGATATCGTCCGCTATCTGGAAGGCCAGTCCTATCGCTTCGCCGTATCTGGTAACGGCGTTCAGCCGGGCGCCGTCAGCGCCTCCCAGGATCGCCCCTGCCTTCACGGACGCCTTGATCAGAGCGCCGGTCTTGTGGGTATGGATGTACTGAACTGTCGCCAGGTCAATATCGGCTTTCCCTTCGCTCTCCATATCCACCACCTGCCCCCCCACCATACCACGTGAACCGGCGCAGCGGCCAATCTCGTGGACTACCGGTAGGAGCCTCGCAGCATCTGCATTACCCATGTATTCCGGGTTGGAGAGGAGTATGAAGGCCTCGGTCAGGAGGGCATCGCCGGCAAGGATGGCTATCGCATCTCCGAAGACCTTGTGGTTGGTGGGGTTACCGCGCCGGAAATCATCGTCGTCCATTGCAGGCAGGTCATCATGGATCAGCGAATAGGTATGGATCATCTCCATGGCGCAGGCAGCCGGCATGGCATTGCCGATATCGCCCCCTACCGCATCGCAGGCCGCCAGCAAAAGGATCGGCCGCACCCGCTTACCCCCGGCGAAAACCGAATAGCGCATCGATTTATGGAGGGATAGCGGCAGCTCATCCGCAGGTGGGAGATATCTGTCAAGGGCCTCATCCACCAGAGTGCAACGTTCTTTGAGATATTTTTTCAGGTCCATTATTTTCTCAATCCTTGGAATTTATAGAGTCAATAGAGTCATTGGAGTTTATAGAGTCCTTGGAGTTTAAGACTCCATAGACTCCCAGACTCCCCAACTCCATAGACTCTCCTGACTATTCCCCTTCCGGCCGGAATTCTTCGCGGGTAAAGCCGCCGTCTTTCTGTTTCAAAAGAAGTTCGACGCGCTTTTCCGCTTCGTTAAGTTTGTTCGAGCAGAAAGCCGCCTGCTTCACACCTTCCTCGAACGCCTTCAGGGAATCATCTAGGGAGAGTTCGCCACCCTCAAGCTTTTTGACCACCTCTTCCAGTTTTTTCAACGCAGTCTCGAATTTTTCCGCAGCCATCGGGAGACTCCCATCGTTCAGGGTACAGGGTACTAATGAGTTTCTTCGAGTTTCTCATTATACAGATTACCCGGTTTCAGTCAAGATTTCCATGCTTGCCGGGATGTCCGGCGTTTACGGGCGCTTCCCGTCCACCGTGCAGAGAGCCCCCCCCTTATGAAACCTGATGTCAATAGTGTCGCCCGGTTTCAGTTGTTCGCTCTCCCTGACGGTAGTTCCTTCAGGAAGCAGGGTGGCTATGGCATATCCGCGAGAAAGGGTCTGCAGCGGAGACAGTGCCTGGAGTTTCCCGGAATTTACCGCCGTGCTTTCGTGAAGCCTCTCCATGGTTCGGTGCAGGGCATGCTCCCCTCTGCCGAACAGTGAGAGGAGATGCTCTCTCCCATGTTCCACCATGAGGCCGGGATTGGTAAGGCGCAAGTGGTTGCCAAGATTTTCCAGTCTCTCGCTACGACGCCTCAGCTCTCCCCTGAAGGAAAAGTTGAGCCGTTCGGAGAGGTCGTCGGTCCGTTGCGCCAGGTGACCGAGCAGCATGGAAGGGTCTTTCAGGGAGCGGGCCAGCGCATGCACGCTTCCCCGGTAATCGGCCAGTTCATGGCGAATCCCCTGCTTCAATCTATGGGAGAGGGCATCCAGTTCAGAGGCCAGCTCCGTCTTGCTCTTCACCACCAGTTCGGCGGCGGCGGACGGTGTCGGTGCACGCAGGTCGGCGACGAAATCGGCTATGGTAAAGTCCACCTCATGTCCTACAGCCGAGATGACCGGTATCCGCGAATGGTAGATGGCCCTGGCCACGATCTCTTCATTGAAGGCCCACAGATCTTCCATGGAGCCGCCGCCGCGGCCGACTATCATCACGTCGATATCACCGTAGCGGTTGAAATCCCTGACCGCCCGGGCGATCTCCGCTGCCGCCCCCTCTCCCTGGACCTTCACCGGGTAGATGAGCACCTCCACATTGGCGAAGCGCCGGTCCAGCACATTCAGGATGTCGTGGATCGCCGCGCCGGTGGCGGATGTGACGATGCCGATCCTTTGCGGGAGCTTGGGGATCTGCTTTTTATGGGCTTCGTCGAAGAGCCCTTCCTTGGCAAGACGCTCCTTCAACTGGACGAAAGCCATTTGCAGTGCGCCGATCCCCAGGGGCTCCAGGTATTCGATGATCAACTGGTACTCGCCGCGCGGCTCGAAGAGCGACACTCTCCCCCGCACAACCAGCCCCATGCCGTCCTTCGGCTTGAATTTAAGCGCCCTGGACGCCGCGCGGAAAATTACGCAGCGGATCTGCGCTCCGGCATCCTTCAGGGTGAAATATAGATGGCCGGAAACCGGCATGGCCAGGTTGGAAACCTCCCCTTCAACCCAGACCCGCTCGAAGTTCTCCTCCAGCACATCCTTGATCAGCGAGGTCAGGCGGGTAACAGTAAGTATGCGCCTGTCGGTAAAAAGGTCCATCAAAACCTCGTAATTGGGGACTGGTTGCTGGTTGCTGGTCGTTGGTTGCTGGTCACTGGTCGCTGGTTGCTGGTTGCTGGTTGCTGGTTGCTGGTTGCTGGTCGCTGATTTTTGAACCTACCACACACCGCAGATCATGTCAAACGCCGGCATCTCAAACCGGTTGACCGCACGGGCGATTCATATTATCATGGCGCCATGCAAAAATTTCCTTATGTGATTACCGTTTCTTCGGAAAAGGGCGGGGTGGGGAAGACCACCCTGGCGACCAATCTTGCAATTTTTCTCAAGGCGCTCGATGAAGATCTGCCGGTTTCGATCTTTTCCTTCGATAACCATTTCACTGTAGACAAGATGTTCGAGATAAAGGGACAGCCCGTCAAGGGTGATGTGACCGGACTTCTCTCCGGGGGCTCCGGTTCCGATCTCCTTAGTACCGGCCAGTATGGTGTAGGCTATATCCCGTCATCGGCCGCCTTGTCGGAATTCAAGCTCTCCATCAAGAGCACCATGATTCTGACGCGCCTTCTTGCCTTCTCACGGTTTACGGGGATCGTCATCATCGACACCAGGCCCGACCTGGATATTCTCACCAGGAACGCGCTTTATGCAGCCGACCGGGTCATCATACCGGTCAAGGACATGCCGAGCCTTGAGAATTGCCGTAATATTTTCGACCTGTTCGACAAGCAGGGTTACGACAAAAAAAGCCTTGCCCTCATCCCCTGCCTGGTCGATTCCAGGATCAAGTTCGATGGCCCGTTCTGCGACCAGAAAACCCTCCTCAAGGCGTACGCCATCAATCGCGGCTATCGCTGTTTCGACACCTATATCTCCAAGAGCCCCAAGGTGGAGAGCCTCAATACAAACCCGGACGGCCGCATCTACCCGATCCTCACCCACGCCCGCAACACCGATGTTTATGGCCAGTTCACCTCACTTGCGAAGACGATTCTAGAAGAATACCGGTCCACTCGTGAACCCCGCTCCATGCTCGCCAGGCAATGGTTCCTCTCCGAGGAGGAAAGGGGTAAAGAGGCCTACCTGAGGAGACTCACCGGATTGAAGAAAACCTGTCCTCTCTGCGAACGGCCGCTTCTCCATGGAGATTCCGGCACCGCGGCCTTTTATTTCGAGACCTCCGACAGGGGTACATGCGGTTTCATAGAGGATGAGTGTTATCTTGGGCTGCTCATGTCCGAGATTTACCGGGTGAACAGGGAGCTCGGAAGCGACGATCCGGCCTGGGGAGTGTTGAGGGATTCGTGCAGAAAATCATCATTTCTCTTCAGGCCGGTTGAAAACGGTAAAGGACCGATGGTGGAAGTGGCCAGTTTTGATCTTGAAGGGCTCCAGCTTCTGAAAAGGCTTTATCCACTGAGGGAATATAAAGGCGGGGTCCTGGGCGGGGAGCGGAGCAGGCTCTTTTCCTTCGTCTCGAAGTCAATGGAGACCGGCACCGGCAAACCGGGCAATGACTTCATCGTTGTCCATCCCGTTGATCCCCGGACCCCGGGGGCCATCCTCCGGGAGGAAAATTACCGGGAGTTTTCCAGGCTGAAGGATTACTTCGCCGGCCAGGTGGAAAGCAGGCTTTCAGCCGCTGGTAGCTGGTAGCTGGTAGCTGGTAGCTGGTAGCTGGTAACTGGTTGCTGGTTGCTGGTCACTGGTCACTGGTCACTGGTCACTGGTCACTGTCTTTACCTGACCAGCTCTGCCGCGTAGACAAAGGTGATCCCCGATTTCCGCAGTTCCGGCAGCGTCGCGGCCAGTGCCTGGATCGTGGTTTTATGCGGGTGGCAGATGCCGATGACCGCGCCTTTTCTACGGGCCATTGTGGCCAGTTGTTCAAGCTGCTCCCTGATAGCCTCCACATCCTGAACGTTGTCTATGAATACATTACGGCTGGCGGTTTCAATCCCCATTTCCCTGGCAAGGGAATTTCCCACCGAATGGGGGGTTGTCTTGCTGTCGATGAAGAAGAGCCCCTTCCCCTTCAAAAAACCGAGAACGGTTCCCATCTTTGCCCTGTCTTCGGTGAACCGAGAACCCATGTGGTTGTTGGCGCCCTTCGCGTAGGGGACCTCCCGCAGGAAACCGTCCAGTCTTTTGCGAATCTCCTCATCGCTCTGGGAGAGAAGTAGGCCATACCGTTCCATGCGCTGCCGGGGATAACCCTGCGGCTCCATTGGGATATGGATCATCAACTGGTACCCCCTGGCGTGGGCGGCTTCCGCCACTCCCTTCACATGCGCCAGGCCGGGAATTATGGAAAAGGTAAGGGGGAGCTTGATGGCCATAAGCTCATCCGCTTCCCTGACGCTGCTCCCCATATCATCAATAATGATCGCCACGGTCCCCGGACCAACCGCCCGCTTGCGCGGATGCACGGCTGGAGGGGGGAGGATTGCGGTTGAGTAGGGTTGCTGTTCGACGCCGGTACGTTCCGTCCGCGCCGGCATTTTGTGACGCTCTTTCGTTACCGGTTTTTCCGGGACCGTAACCGGAACACTTTTTTTCAGTTTTTCCAGGAGGAAAAAAGCTGCAACAATCAGGGCAGCGACAATAAGAAGGGTGATAAGAGGCCGTTTCCCGGCCGGCTTTTTCTTTCTGGTTAGGGTTTTCCCCCGGTTTTTTGCCAATTTACCTCTCCTTTTGGCGGAAGATATGCCATTTATAGCACAGCCCGCGGTTTCAGGAGAAGAAATTTATCTATCACTTCACCGTATACCAGAACTTGACACTCCTTGTTTTCCCGTCTTTCAACTTGAACTTCGCCATCACTCCATATTTTCCCTTCTCCGGCATGGTGAAGTCGGAGCCGAAGCCCCCTTCCATCCCCATCAGGTCTTTCACCTGTTCCTTTTTGTCCGGCCCCATGACCTTCACCTTCACTTCACCCTCGCTAAGCTTGCCGCCGCTCTTGGCGTCGGTGAAGACCACCATGATGTGGTGGGTCTCCTTCATTCCCATCTCTTTCATCTTTGCCTTGATGTCAATGACTCTGAAGGTACTCTTGACGCCATCCACGACTTCCTCATGGGCAAGTTTACCCATGGCCATCATCCCGCCGCCATGCTCCATTTTCATGGAGCCGTGGTCCATCGGCATTGTTCCATGATCCATCGGCATCGATTCGTGATCCATGGCAAGGGCGGTTAGTGGGGCCGAAAGGGAGAGAATCGCCGCGATCAGTACAGTCATTTTTTTCATTGTTTACGTCTCCTTTTTGTTGGTGTGGATATTAACGGCTTTATTCAGATTTTAGCCCGCCGTAGGCGGAGCGCATTGCCTATAACTGAGACGGAACTGAAGCTCATGGCCGCTGCGGCGATCATCGGACTGAGCAGAATGCCGAAGAAAGGGTACAGAAGGCCGGCTGCCAGGGGAACTCCGAGTGCGTTATAGAAGAACGCAAAGAAAAGGTTTTGCCTGATGTTGGCCATGGTGGCCCTGCTCAGAAGGCGGGCACGAACAATGCCGCGCAGGTCCCCCTTGACCAGGGTTACACCGGCGCTCTCCATGGCTACGTCCGTTCCGGTGCCCATGGCAATGCCGACCTGGGCCTGGGCGAGCGCCGGGGCGTCGTTGATACCGTCGCCGGCCATGGCGACAAAGCGCCCTTCAGCCTGGAGTTCTTTCACCTTGGCGGCCTTCTCTTCAGGGAGAACTTCCGTCAGGATCTCGTCGATTCCGAGGTTTTTAGCCACTGCCCGGGCCGTTGTCCGGTTGTCGCCCGTCATCATGACGATGCGGATTCCTTCCGCGTGAAGCTGACGCAACGCTTCCGGTGTGGTCTCCTTAACAGGGTCGGCAACACCGAGCAGGCCGACAGGTTTGCCATCCGCTACGACGAACATGACGGTCTGCCCTTTGGTCTCCATCGAATCCGCCTGATTCAGGAGCTCACGAGCATCAATCCCCAGGTCTTCAAGGAGCTTCCGGTTCCCCAGAGCAACATCAATGCCGTCGATGCGGCCTGTGACACCTTTGCCCGTAATGGATCGGAATTCCTCAACCGCAACTATGTCGATCCCCCGCTCCTCTGCGCCGGCAACAATCGCCGCGGCCAGAGCGTGTTCGCTCCCCCGTTCCAGGCTTGCCGCCAGGCGAAGAAGCTTCTGTTGATCGATTCCCTCGACGGTTTCAACCGCGAGCAATTTTGGCTTGCCTTCGGTGAGCGTGCCGGTCTTATCCACCACCAGGGTGTCGACCTTACGCAGCAGTTCGATCGCCTCTGCATTCTTGAACAGGATACCCATGGTCGCCCCCTTGCCGGTCGCGACCACGATTGCCATGGGCGTCGCCAGACCGAGGGCGCAGGGGCAGGCGATGATCAGTACCGCCACGGCGTTGATAAGGGCGTGGGCCATGCGCGGTTCCGGCCCGAAGATGCCCCAGATGATGAAGGTGACAAAGGCGGAAAGCATTACCGCGGGTACGAACCAACCTGCCACCAGATCGGCCATTTTCTGGATCGGGGCGCGGCTACGCTGGGCCTCCGAGACCATCTTCACAATCTGCGCCAGTACTGTTTCGGCTCCAACCTTTTCCGCGCGCATTATCAGGCTGCCGGTGCCATTGACCGTGGCGCCAATAACCCGGCTGCCGGGCCCCTTTTCCACCGGAATAGCCTCGCCGCTGATCATGGCTTCATCAACGCTGCTCGCTCCCTCGATCACCATGCCGTCAACCGGGATCTTCTCCCCCGGGCGCACCCGGAGACGGTCACCGGGGTGGACCTGGCCGAGCGGGACATCATCTTCCGTGCCGTCGTCCCGAATCAGCCGGGCGGTCTTGGGGGCGAGCCCCAGCAGAGCCTTGATGGCAGCGCCGGTCTGACTGCGGGCCTTCAATTCCAGCACCTGGCCAAGGAGCACCAGTGTGACAATTACAGCGGCGGCCTCGAAGTAGACGGCCACATCTCCGGTATTGCCCCGGAAGGAGGGTGGAAAGAGGCCGGGAAAGAGTGTGGCCATGACGCTGTAACTATAGGCGACACCAACTCCCAGGCTAATCAGGGTAAACATGTTGAGGCTGCGATTTATCAGGGATTGCCAGCCACGCACGAAAAATGGCCAGCCTGCCCAGAGCACCACCGGCGATGCCAGCAGCAGCTCGATCCAGCCGTATGTGCGCGGTGATGCCAGTGCCGCCAAGGGGTGTCCTGGAATCATGTGCCCCATGGCGATAACGAATTCGGGAATAGTCAGGATGAGACTCAGGCGGAAACGCCGTCGCATATCCACCAGCTCCGGATTTTCTGCTTCGTCAACTGTCACTGTTCGGGACTCGAGCGCCATGCCGCATTTTGGGCAGGAACCGGGTCTGTCCTGAATGATTTCCAGGTGCATGGGGCAGGTGTACTCGATCCGCTCGTCAAGGACGACCGCTATCAGAGGCTCCAGGGCCATACCGCATTTCGGACAGGAGCTAGGCCCTTCATGCTCTATTTCCGGATGCATCGGACAGGTAAAGAGATTGTTAGTGCGGCCTTTCTCAATGGTGTGCGTAATGGAAGGTCTTGGCGCCGCCGCAGTAGCACCCGTATAATTATCAGGGGATGATTTGAATTTTTCAAAACAATGAGTACAGCAGAAAAGGTATATCGTGCCTTCATGGAGCAGGGTGGCGGCAGGCGCGGAAGGGTCCACATCCATGCCGCAGACGGGGTCAAGGGTCTGTTGATTGCCATGTATGGTGATATGCTCTTTAACATGCGTAGTCATAAATTCCCTTAATGTTTCATCCCTGAATACTTAAGCCTTCCCTTCTTCAAATCCCTCTTCTTCATCAGCACAAATATGACCGGGGTCATGATCAGGACATGCACCGCCGACGAGATCATCCCGCCGATCATCGGCGCGGCGATCGGCTTCATCACGTCCGCGCCGGTGCCGGTGGACCACATGATCGGAAGAAGACCCAGCAAGGCTACGGCCACGGTCATCAATTTCGGCCTCAGGCGGAGCACCGCTCCCTCGAAGGTCGCGTCGTAGATATCCTGCTCCGTGCATGGCCCGTTGACCAGCTTTTTGTCCAACGCCTCGTGCAGGTAAATGACCATCACAACCCCGGTCTCCACGGCGATGCCGTAGAGGGCAATAAAACCTACCCAGACCGCGACCGAGAGGTTGTAATCCAGGGCATACACCAGGTAGACTCCGCCCACCAGTGCAAAGGGGACCGAAAGCATGACCATGCTTGCTTCAAGGGCGGAATGGAAGGTGAAGAAGAGCAGGATGAAGATAATCAGTATCCCTATCGGCACCAGTATCTGCAGGCGGGCCTTGGCGCGGATCTGGTTCTCCCACTGACCGGACCAGGCCACGTAATATCCGGCGGGGAGTTTGAGCTCCTTCTCCAGAACCTGCTTGGCTTCGGTCACAAAGCTCCCCATGTCCCGGCCGCGGACGTTAAGAAAGACCAGCGAACGCAGGAGTCCTCCCTCGCTGTTGATCTCCGGTGCTCCGGTGGAGACTTTCAGCCTGGTCACCAGCGACAGCGGCACCTGGGCGCCCTCCATACCTGCAACAAGAATACGGCGGATGGCCGGGATACTGTCGCGATAGTCCCGCAGGTAGCGAATCCGGATCGGGAAGCGGTCGCGGCCTTCAACGGTGGTGGAAAGCATCTCCCCCCCAAGGGCGGTCTCGATGACATCCTGGATGTCACCCACATTGACGCCATAACGGGCGGCGGCCTCCCGGTCGATGTCGATATCGATGTAATTGCCGCCGGTGACCCGTTCCGCCACCACGTCGGCTGCGCCCTTGATCGGCTTGAGGATGGCCTCGGCCTGAATCGCCAGATCCTTGAGCACATTCAGGTCATTACCAAAGATCTTCACCCCCAGATCGGTGCGCACCCCGGTGGAGAGCATGTTGATCCGGTTGATGATCGGCTGGGTCCAGCCGTTGCGCACTCCGATCTGTTGAAGCTTAGCGTCCAGTTCGGCCACAATGTCGGCCTTTTCCATACCGGGCCGCCATTTCTCTTTGGGCTTGAGGATGATGATACTCTCGAACATGGAGACCGGCGCCGGATCGGTGGAGGTTTCAGCCCTGCCGACCTTGCCGAGGACGTGCTCGACTTCGGGGACGCTCTTGATGATCGTATCCTGCACCTGTATCAGCCGCTTGGCCTCGGTAATGGAGACGTTGGGGAGCGTGACCGGCATGTAGAGGAGCGAACCTTCGTCCAGGGGGGGCATGAACTCGCTCCCCAGGCTCATGAACAGCGGCACGGCAACGACCAGGGCCACGATGTTAAGGGTGATGGTGGTTTTTTTCCACACCAGCACCCAGCGGATCACCGGTGAATACAATTTGATGAAGAAGGTGGAAACCGGATTGGAACTCTCCGGCGGCATCTTGCCCCGCATGAAATAGTACATGAGGACAGGGACAAGGGTGATGGCGATCAGGGCGGAACCCATCATGGAGAAGGTCTTGGTGAAGGCCAGCGGGTGGAACAGTTTTCCTTCCTGTCCCTCCAGCATGAAGACCGGCACAAAGGAGAGGACGATGATCGCCAGGGAGAAGAAGATCGCCCGTCCCACCTGTTTCGCGGAAGCGATGACCACCTCCAGCCGCTTTTCCTTGCGCTCTCCCGGCGGCATCTCGGAGAGGTGCCGGTAGCAATTCTCCACCATGATCACGCCGGCGTCCACCAGGACACCGATTGCTATGGCGATGCCGCCCAGGGACATGATGTTGGAGGTCACCCCCATCAGCTTCATGGTAATGAATGCGATCAGCACCGAGATCGGCAGGGTGAGGACGATCACCAGGGCGCTCTGGAAATGGAGCAGGAATACCAGGATGACCAGCGAGACGACGATCGATTCCTCCAGAAGGTTTCTTTTCAGGGTATCGATGGCCCGTTGGATCAAGTCGGAGCGGTCATAGGAAACCATGATCTTCACTCCGGGGGGGAGTCCTTTCTCCAGTTCCTTGATCTTGACCTTTACCCGATCGATGACATCCTTGGCGTTCTCGCCGTAACGCATGACGACGATGCCGCCAACCGCCTCACCCTCGCCGTTCATATCAAGGAGCCCTCGCCGGATGGCTCCCCCCATCTGCACTGTGCCCAGATTCTTGAGGTAGATGGGGGTACCGCGCGCGTCGGCGCTGATGACTATATTCTCCAGGTCCGCCTTGGTCTTCACATAGCCCCGCCCTCGAATGAGGAACTCGGCATCAGCCTGTTCGATCAGCCTGCCGCCAACGTCCTTGTTGGAGGCCTTGACCGCCTCCATGACCTTGCCCACCTTGATGTTGTAGGCGAACAGCTTGTTAGGGTCCAGGTCGATCTGGTACTCCCGCACCAGACCACCGATGGAGGCGACTTCGGCCACACCCTGGACAGTGTTCAACTGGTAGCGCACAAACCAGTCCTGCAAGGTGCGCAGCTGCTCCAGGTCGTAGCCTTTTCCCTCAATCGTGTACCAGAAAACGTGCCCCACACCGGTGCCGTCAGGGCCGAGGGTCGGGACCACGCCGGGAGGGAGCAGTGATGCGGCATAGTTCAGGCGTTCCAGGACGCGGGTCCTGGCCCAGTAGATGTCGGCTTTGTCCTCGAAGATGACGTAGATCATGGAGAAGCCGAAGGCGGAGGAGGCCCGCACGGCGCGCACCTGCGGCAGCCCCTGGAGGTTGACCGCCAGGGGGTAAGTCACCTGATCTTCCACCACCTGCGGCGAACGTCCGGGGTAGTCGGTGAAGACGATCACCTGGTTGTCGGAGAGGTCCGGGATGGCGTCCACCGGTGTATGATAGACCGACCAGAGCCCCCAGGCAATGATGAGGCCGAAGATCATCAGGACGATGACGCGGTTTCTGGCGGAATATTCGATAATTCGTTCGATCATTAAGAACCTGGGTTGCTAGTTGCTAGTCGCTAGTCGCTAGCCGCTGTTTTTCACATCTTCATGTCATCCATTTTCATGTCGTCCTTCTTCGCAGGAGGCACCGGCTTCTGCGCACCCTTCTCTTCCATCTTCATGCCGGGCATGTTTTCATGTCCACCGCCGCTACCCTTCAACTGGGACTCGGAATCGATCATGTAGCCGCCCGATACCGCCACCATGTCGCCTGCCTTGAGGCCCGACAGAATCTGGGCATTGTCTTCGACCCGCTCGCCCACTTGCACGTCACGAGGTTCAAACATGCCCGGCGAGGTTTCCACCCAGACCACCTGGCGCTTGCCGGTATCGATGACCGCTGTCACCGGGACGACGATCCCAATGACCAGCGGAACCCTGATTATCGCGTTGACAAACATGTCAGGTTTCAATCTCTGACCCGGGTTTGCCATCTCCACCCGCGCCTTGACGGTATGGGTCTTGGGATCGTGAAAAGGATAAACGAAACTGATCCTGCCGTTGGATGCGACGTTATGATCAGCCGAGGAGCGGATTTCCACCTGCTGGCCAACCCGTATGTAAGGGACGTCATTTTCGAAGACATCTATCTCCACCCAGACCTTCGAAAGATCGGCGATATTGAAAAGCACATCTCCAGTATTGACGTACTGCCCCAGCTGAACCATTTTTTCGATGACGGTCCCGGAGAGCGGAGTGTAGATCGGGAGCCGGATGTTCGGCTTGCCGGCCTTTTCCAGTTCGGCGATCTGATACTCTTTCACCCCGAACAGCGTAAGCCGTTGCCTAGCAGATGCAACCAGCCCCTCGCCATTCTGGGAAATAGAGGAAATCGGGGAGTTTTTCAGTTGGTCTCGACTCTTTAAGGCCAGGAGGTATTCCTGCTGGGTAGATACCAGGTCAGGCGAATAGAGCTCGGCTACCGGTTTCCCTTTCGATACGTACGCCCCGACGGTATTCACATTCAGCTTGTCGATGCGGCCGGCGACCCAGGCAGTGACCTTGGCCTGGCGCGACTGGTCGAACTGGACGATACCGACGGCGCTGATCTCCTTATTCAACGTGGTCTGTTTCGCCGCCACGGTGGCGACGTTGGCCATGACCCGCTGGGTCGGGGAGAGGGAGACATGTCCCAGCATCTCCGCCTCTTTTCCCTTCGGCTGTTCACCTCCGGCCTTCTTTACCGGCACCAGGGTCATTCCGCAGATGGGGCAGGCCCCCGGCTTATCCTTGATGATAAAGGGGTGCATCGGGCAGGTGTACTGGACAGGCCCCTGCGCCGCTATCTCTCCCTTATGCGTCTCATGCGCACTCTTTGCGCGCCAGAGGTAGTATCCTCCGGCGGAAGCGGCAATAACAATCAGAAGAATCAGCGGAATCAGTACATTCTTTGATATTTTCATTTCATGCCTCAGAAAAAAATATGCCGTTGAACTTCAATGCCAATAGAAACGTCAACTTTTTGCAAGATCAAGGCTGTCGAGGGATTGCGCGGAGGTGTAGCAGCGCTACGCAGCACAAGGAATCCCGAAGACTCACGCAGAGCTTGCGGAAAAGTGGCGTTTCTATAGTTCCTTCCCCACCAGTGCCTCCAACTGCGCCCTCTTCATCTGATAATCCGCCAGCGAATCGTAAAGTTCTCGCTCGTAGTTGAAGAGGGTCATCCGGCTGTCCAGCAAATTCAGGAAATCCACCTTGTTGACCCGGTAGGCGATGGTGGCCGATTCCAGCGACTGCCCGGCCTGGGGGATGATGCCGGTCCTGTAGAGCTCGGCCAGCTTTCTCCTTCTCTCCAGCTGCGCAAGCAGGTCGGAGATGCCGGAATTGATGCTGTTTTTCTGGACGTTCAACTCTTCTGTCGCCATGGTGATCTCGGAATTCGACTCGGCCACCATTGCCCGCCGCCGCTCCCTCCGCACAGGCAGATTGAAGGTAACGCCAAGGGAATACATATCATCGCCAGGCTCATCCATTACCCGGTCCCTCTGCATGTACTCGAAGGCGACGTTGAAATCGGGATAAAACTCCTTCTCCGCCAGCTTATGCCCTGACTTCCCCTTTTCAATGAGCGCGTTCAGGCTCTTGAGCATCGGACGGTTTTCGTAGGCTATGTTGCGCAGTTCTTCGGGAGATTGAATGGGCGGTTTGATGTCGAAATCGGGAATTGAGCCGACCGGAGTTTCCGCCGGACGGTAGAGGAGGGCGTTAAGGCTCGCCTGCAGGCTCTTTCTCTGCTGCTCCAGAGTTATGCGCATATCAAGCAGCTTCGAGTGCTCGACCTGGGCCTTGAAGAGATCCTGCTGTGCCCCCTGTCCCACGGAATACTTTGATTCGGTGATAGTGACGAAGTCATCGAGGATCTTCAAGTTCTTATCAACGATCGCCAACGATTTGTCGGTGAAATAGATCTGGTAGTATGTTTCCGCAACCATCCTGCGCAGTTCCAGCTTGCGCTCCTCCGCCTGCCATTTATATGATTCGGCCTCCTTTGTCGCTACCTCTCCTTTCAGGTCCCGCTTTCCCCAGAATGGGAGCTGCTGGGATATCCCCAGCACCTTCTGGGTCATGGGGTCTTTCCTGAAGTTGAAGGGGTCCGTGAAGATGCCGTTCTGGATCTTCAGCATAAGCATCGGATCATCGAAGGAGCTGGCCTGGGCGATCTTGTTCCTGAAAACCTGCCAGCGGGCTTCGGAGGCCTTAAGTTCAGGGTTGTCGGCAAGGGCGGTTGCGACCAGGCGGGAAAGGTCCTCAACAGGTTTTTCATCCCCGGCGAAAAGGGGTTTCAAAAGGAAGATAAAAAATATTATGGGAAAGATGGCGGCGATTCGCATGTTCATGGCTCATCCAGGACAAAAATGGATTTTTTCAACGGGTTATTTCTTTCAAACAATATCATAAATCTAATGTTTGAAAAGGTCTTTATCGGCATATTGAATCGTTTTGTCATTCCGTTGTTCGGATCTCCCGCCCGCAACCCTTCCGTCTTTCAGGTATATGGTCCTGTCCGAGTAGTTGGTGTTTTCGGAATTGTGGGTAACCATGACGACGGTCTGGCCGCCTCTGTTCAGCTCCCTGAAGAGCGCCATCACCTCATCGCTCGTCTTCGAATCTAGATTTCCCGTCGGTTCGTCTGCCAACAGGATATGCGGATTATTGACTATTGCCCTGGCGATGGCGACTCGTTCCTGTTCTCCGCCGGAGAGCTGGTTAGGAAGGCGGTCGGACTTATTGCCGAGACCGACGCGTTCGAGCGCTTCCTTCGCTTTACCCCTCTTTTCACTTCTCCCCATCTTGACGATGGCCAGCGGCAGCAAGACGTTCTCAAGGGCCGTAAGATAGGGAACGAGATGGAAAGACTGGAAGACGAACCCGAGGTTTTGCGCCCGAAAATCGGCCAGCTTTTCTCCCGGCATCGCATACAGTTTCACCCCAGCCATCTCAACCTCCCCTTCCGTTGGGTGGTTCATCCCCCCCAGCACAGAAAGGAGGGTGCTCTTGCCGGAGCCGGACTGGCCCATGATGGTGACGAATTCACCTGCCTCGATGGTTATGTCCACGCCACGCAGCGCTTCGACAACATCATCGCCACTGGTATACTTTTTCTTCACATTATTAATTTCGATGAGTGCCATGATTTCCTCTCAAACGTCAGTTGTCTCACGAATCGGCATGTTTTGCTTATTTGGTAGGGGCGTCCCTTGCTGGCGTCCGCCTCCTTCGGGCAGCTACAAGACCTGCCCCTACAATGCTCTTAATGCTTCGGTCGGGTCCATCTTGCTGGCATGGAGCGCCGGGTAGAGGCTAGCCAGAAGCCCCATCGTCAAAGCAAGCCCGATTGAAGCAAAGGCCACTGTCGATTCCCAGATCAGGTGGGCATTCTTGCTCTCTGCCATGAACGGAAGTGCCAGTTTAGCGCCCCCCATGCCGACGGCATAACCCAGAAATCCGGCCAGCAGACTAACCAGGGCAGCCTCCAGCAGGATGATCCGCATGATATGACTCCTTCTGAAACCTATGGCCCGAAAAACGCCGATTTCGGTGGTTCTCTCATTAACGCTCCCCATCATGGTAATGAAGACAATCAGGGAGCCGATGAAGACCACCACGCCGGCCATGGCATAGGAGAAATGGCGGAACTGGTCCAGGGCCTTGAGCCGCCCCTCGACCACCTGCTGAATGGCGGAAACCTTGGCGTCGGGAAGCTTCTCGGCGATCTGGGTCACCATGTGGGCAATGGGACATCCGGAACATAGGGCAGCCACCTCCACCAGGGATATTTTGCCTTCCTTGCCCAGCAGCTTCTGTGCTTTCCGTAGTGATACAAAGACCAGTGAATCATCCTGGGAGCCGGTTTGGTCAAGCACGCCTGCGACCTTGAAGGTTTCATCCTTTATCTTGATGCTATCACCAGAACTGGCATTGAGCACCTTGGATGCATCGCTTCCCAGTAACACCTCTTTATCGTTCTTCGGCGTGTCGCCGAAAATCTGCCACCACTGCTTCATCTTCAACTCGCTATCGAAGTTAACCCCCACCAGCAGTACATCGTGGGCACCTACCTTGATGCCGCCCAGCACCTTTGGCGCGATGGCCGAGATGTTCTTGCTGTTCCTGATGGTCTTGATTTTAGCGAGATCCTCTTCAAGTATCTCGCGCTGATCGAAGGTCACGCCCCCCAGATTGATCCCGCCATAGTTCATGGCCAGGCCGTTGCTCTGGGGGGTGACAAGAATATTGGCGCCGAACTCGTCCATCTTACGTTCAATGTCGCTGGACATGGAGCGGGTCAGCGTCACCAGGGTGACGATGGTCGCGATCCCCACCATCAAACCGATGGTGAGGAACGCCATCTTCGCCTTGCGCCTGCGAAGGTTGTTTATGGAAATGTTGTGCAGTTTCATTATTACCCCTTGATTAAGGTGCGGCGTTGAACTTTGAAGGAAATTCAGAAAAACCGTGCCCCTGTTTTCAGGTCGTCAACGGATATGACGGCATTCCCCGCCGTTTGCTGATGCGGCAGATAGGAAGGGTTGCAGCCGCCGATTGTATGGGGGCCGATCCGGACAATGGCGAATTTCTTGTTGCAGTTCTTGCAGATCATGAATTCCCCCTGCTGGACATACCCCTTCTTCTCGTGGAAGCAGACATCGCAGGCGTCGAAGGCTGAGTGGAGAGCGCCGTCCGCGCCTTTAACGAGGAAGAAGCCAATCTCCCTGCCACCATCAGTGAATTTGTAGAAGTGCGCTTCGCCATCCGTCACTATTGATAAGGGGATGGTGGCGACGCCGTTCACGGGCTTGACCTTTTCGCCCTTGCCCACCCCAGGGATATTAAAGGCGAATACCACTCCGACTCCCAGCAACAGGGCGGTTACCGCCAATGCCAGCAATTTGAACAACGTCTTTTTGGATTTGCCCGCAGTCTTACTGATCTCCATCTTCTTTTTTGCATTTCCCATCTCTTCTCCCCTTTTGTTTAGTTTCTGTTCTTATTGCAGCAACCGCAGCCCCCGCTCTTTGCGGGAGACTGCGAAGCGACTCCACTTCCCGTCACGGTCCTGTACTCTTCAGCCGAAAAGTTCTGTGCAATGCTGCTTTCGTATCCCAGGGCGGTAACGGTCTCAGCCAGAATCTCGGGCTTTATGACCTTGGCATCATAGGCAACTGCTACCCCCCCGTTATTCACGTCCACCTCCACCGAGGCCACGCCTGGCTTTTCCTTGAGAGCCTTTTCGATCTTTCCGGCACAGCTGCCGCAGGTCACTCCCTGCGCCTTCAGCACCACCACCGAGTCTGCCTGCACGTCCGATCCCGATAAATTGAGGGCAGACGCGACACTAACTCCGAGTACCAATGCAAATACTGCAACAATTCCCACTTTGAATGCACAAACCATGGTTTTTTTCATTCGACGCTCCTTTGTCATTTTCTGTTGCCGCAGCCACCGCCGCAGCCAATCGTTTTTATCTTCGCACCAGGATCCCTGCCTGTTATCGCCCTGAACCGCTCAACGCTCAACAACTCCGCGACCTTGCTCCAGTAACCCAAGCCGGTGACCGCGTAGGTGATTACCTCGGGCTTGACCTTCTTTGAGTCATATCCGACGAATACCCATCCGCCGTCCACGTCCACCTCCACCGAAGCGACACCTTCTTTTGCCTGTAGCGTCTTCTCAATTTTACTGCCGCAGCTGCCGCAGGTCATACCGGTTGTTTGCAGCACCGCAACATTGTCTGCAGTAGGTTTGATGCGCACAGAGAAGGCTAAGGCAACCAGCAGCACAGTGACCGTGAGAACCAGGACAATATTGATAATTTTTCCTTTCTCCATTTTTTTTACCCCGATGCCGTTCGCAGGTTTGCAGCAGATGATGAAGCGATCTGGAAACTCGGCATTGCAATCCATGTTCAATCTTCATGCCAGACAATCGCGCTGCTTCAACCCAATGGGATTACTTATCTTTCTATACCATGGGGTTTGGATCGGGGATGATACGGGGAATATTGCACAAGGGGATGAAGAATATTCTACAAGCCTAAATTCATGGAATGGTCGTCGTTCGTATCTGTATAACGCTTCCATATCGCTTCTATCTCGGCAGGATGAATTCCCTCGAAGAGTTCCACCACTGCCGGGTCGAAGTGGCTGCCGCCTTCCCCTCGGATCAGGGCAACCGCCTCGCCATAGCTTATCGGCGAATGGTACGGCCTTTCCGATGTAAGAGCGTCGAATACGTCGGCCACCATGAAGAGCCTGGCGCCAAGCGGAATCTCCTCCCCCTTGATCCCTTTGGGGTAACCGGTGCCGTCATAATGTTCGTGATGCGCATGGACGATCTCGGCAGAGTCCCGAAGAAAATCAATCCGCTGCAAGAGCCTGTACCCTTCTGCAGGATGCCTGCGCATCTCCTGCCATTCATCAGCAGAAAGTTCGGATGGTTTCAGCAGAATGTTGTCGGATACCGCGATCTTTCCCACGTCGTGCAACAGAGCGCCGAAACCGATCACCTTGCGCTCCTTTTCGGTGACTCCGTACTTGTCCGCCAAGAGCAGGGTATAGTCTCTGACACGCTGGGAATGGAGTCTGGTATTCCGCTCTCGCATATCCAGGGCAGAAACAAGACCAAGCATCGTCTCCTCGTTAGCCCTGGCCAAACTTTGCAGAAGAGCGCGCTGGCGGTCAAATAGATATCCGGGGACAAGGCCGACCACCCAGAAGCTTACCAGTTCACCCACCTGGTTGGCCTGCTCCATGTAGTTCCCCGGCCAGTCCAGAAAGGCATGCAGGGAGAATAAAATTGTCACGGCAATCGTTGTGGGAAAAGCCCCCCTGAGGCCGAACCATGCGGCCGCCATAACTGGCGGAAGGTAGTAGAGCTTGCGCAGGATGATGTGAATTATATGGTACGTGTGCTGTTCGGTCGGAATACTATAGTGAAGCGCCCCTATCAGCGTGACAAGAATACAGAGTATCGCAATTTTAGCAGTGGCGCCATTTCTCCCTGTCATTCTTCCATCTCCCCATGAAAAATAAGAAACCCAAGACAAACAATATCAACAATCATGCCATCTGCAATCTCCATATATTGCCAGTGTGATTAGCCATTCGAAGTAACCGACCAATCTGAAAATGAAGAATACTCTATAGCGGGGTGCAGAATATTCCCCAAAACAGCAGTGTTATTATTAATGAGACGCCCTTATCCATTGTAATTACAGCAGGTTGCGTATGCGGCACGTGATTTGCTAATATATTATCAAGGAGTCACTTGATTACATTGTTCATGAATTCATATGGAGGTTGCATGAAAAAACTGTTTTTGGCGTTGCTTCTTTTAGTCGGCATTTTCCTTTTCACCGGTTGCGCGGCAATCGATTTCCTTGACGGAAAACATCTGAATACTGCGAGCGATTATGACCAGCCACAGTACGGGGGCGGATACAGCGGTGGAAATAGCGAAAGTGGCCATCACCATTAGAAACTTGACACATCATTGCAGGGGGCTACACTGGAAAGAGTAAAAAACATTGGTGTTGAATGCATTAGCCTGCACCGACTAACAGGCTGTTGATTGATGTTGGAAAGAATCCTTATGAGAATGATTATTGCATCGACCCTGATATCAGGAATTGTTTCATTCACAGTATTTCGGCCGGTTCCGGTACACGCCCTGATGGAGCACAGCGGCATGCACGCGGAAGTTCATATGGCCGCCCAGCATCGTCTGATGGCCACGTACGCCCAGGCACAGGCGAAGATCAAAGAGGCTCTGGAAAAAGCCAATGCTGAGGTGGTTCAAAACGAGATAAAGAAATTGCTTGCGACAATTCCCGAACTCAGGAAAGTGACGCCCCACAAAAACCGCAAGGGGCAAAAGGCCATAGAGCGGATAGCCGCCGCATTCGAAGCGGACCTGAAAACCACTGCGGCTAGGGCAGCAAAACGGGACCTTGCCGGGGCAAGAAAGGCCTTCGGAAAGGTCGAGGAAAAATGCGCGGCGTGCCATGCGAAGTTTCGGGATTGATATCCTCACAACAAAGGGGGTGAACAAAACAGAATGCATTTGTGTTACACAAAATTTTACTAATAATGAAAGGAGAGGTAACGTATGAGAAAGACAGCTATTGTAAATGGTTTACTCGCGATCCTGTTCATTGTCACAGCCGGCTGTGCCACGATGCAGACCGCAAAACACCAGTACATGATGAAAGGCCAGATTCTGGACGTAAGCGACGGGGTGGCATATCTCTGCATCGGAAGTGCGGAGGGAGCTAAAGAAGGGCAGGAATTTCCCGTCTATAGGCACTCAAAAGTATATACTGGTGAAAAACAAGCATCTCAGAGCTTTAAACGAGAAGAGGTAGGCGCGGTGAAGATTATTCAAGTTGTTGATGTACATTATGCAAGGGCTAATATTCTTCGGGGCGACATCAAGGAAAATGACGTTGCTGAATTGTCACCTTAAAGACCATTCGTTTAGCAGTATATGATGGCCACATAGGATCGCGTCTACATTTTCCAATTCATGTAGAATGTAGACGTGACGCCTCTATTCCTCCTTTGAGGCGGGCCTGAAAACCACCGCGGTGAGAGTAGAAAAGCGGTGTTTTGCCGGGGCAAGAAAGGCCTTCAGAAAGGCCGAGGGAAAATGCTCGGCGTGCCATGCGACGTTTCGGAATTGATATCCTCACAGGAAAGGGGGTGAACGAAACCCGGTCGTAAGATGGAAGGCTGATTATTTCAAAGAAAGGAGACGAAAATGAAAAGGATGATTCAGGTATTTGTATTGATGCTCTTCGCAACGATGGCTGTTTATCCTGCGGCCGTATACGCAAAGGAGAAGGTCAAGAGCGAAGTGGTCATGAAGGAAGGGAAAAAGGTCCATCTCTTCCACAGCGGTACAGCGGATGTGAAGAAGGAGATCTGCCTGAAAGATGTGCTCACTGTCTTCAGGGAGACACCCGCAGGAAGCCACGTGAACGTAAGGGAAGTCGGCAAGGTAAAGGTACTTTCATACGTCGGCGAGCACTATTTCGAGGCAGAAGTAGTGAACGGAGAGATCAAGGTCGGCGATGTGGCGAAAAAAGAAGGGGCCTATTGCCTGGTGCAGCCGGTTAAATAGGCCGGCCATCCATAGAAAGTAGTGCCCTTCAATCATCGCAGACAGGTCCGGGCCAATGGCGTTCCGGATTTGTCCATTCCTCACGGCAGATCTCACCCGCAAGTAAGCCGATAGCCCCGACGCGGCCAATGTCCGAAAGTCCGGCCGGCCCCCTTTTATTCTCCATCCTGCCATACCTTGAAGTTCTTGTTATCAACGAGCATTCATCATTCAGTCGATATCGCTTCTCCCACGATTTGAAAAGTCTCTGGAATTGAACCATTCCGACTGGTGAATTGAAGGCGGAGGTCCCACTTTCATAAAGAACAGGTAAGTCTAAAGTCCAGTCACTGAATCTCTCGCCTTAATTTGTACCACTCCGGTAGAAGATGTTCCAGCCCGGTGTCCCTTCAATGACGCGCTCGATTCTGGAAATGTTGCGGTTCACGTTCGGAGCCTTCGCGAGGGCCGCCGAGAGTTTCAAAGTTCTTTTCGAAGTTGTCATTTCGGCGAGTAGGGATGCCTCATTTCGGGCTGTTAGTCTCCCGTTCCGCCAGCACAGACTCATAACCCTTGCGCACCCACATGGCGTTGCTTCCGATATTCAGTTTTTCCAGACCCGGCGGCGGCTTTACGCCCGGGTCGAGGGGGTGGAGCTGCAATGCCTGTTCACCCTTTTCCTTAATAGCCGTTTCCAATTCCCACCCGACCCACTTGGAGTCGCTGGCGTTTTTCGACCAGAAGAGGAGGAAGAGGTCGCGCTGCCTGATTTCGTTGTCGAGACGCGGCTTCCACTCTTCCCCCGGGTTGAGGTCGAGACAGTCCTGAAATACGTCGATGCCGGCGCTGATCTTGATGGCATCCACACGGTCGAGGACCCGCAGGCGGTCCTTGGAGGAGTATGAGGCAAATGCGGTGCGCGCAGGATCGGCAGTGGCGATGGCCTGCCCCTTTTTCTTCGGTGTGGCGGTTATATCCAGTTCGAGCCGCAGCCGGGCCACGATGATCCCCTCGATGGCAACGTCGAATTTGAGGGGGATCGTTCCTTCCTCAGCTTTTTTAGAAACCTTAACATCGAAGTCAAGAATCGATTTGTTCCCCTGCCAGGTGAATGTCTGCTCGGCCGGGTCGATGGTCAGGCTACGGCCGGACAGTTTCACCGTGACAAGGGTATCCCGTTTCCAGCGGCACTCCTGGATGCCGAGCACTGTTTCTGCCGAGGGGGCGAGCTTGGTGAGGAGGTTGCGGACCTCCTGCTCCAGCGCCTTTTCGTAGGCCACGAAGCGGGCGGTGAACTCACTCCCCGGCTTCACCTGCCGGGGAGCCGAGGCCCCGAGCTGGACCGGCTGCAGTTCTTCCTTTGCATTGGGGAGTGTGCCGGATATCTCAGGGCCAAGCGTTACAGGCGGTAAGCTCTTATCCGATCCATCACTGAACTTAGCTGTAAATACTTCTTGGCCAAATCCCACCCCGCGCGTTTCCCTTGCCTCCCCGCGTTGTGGTGGAGTACTCCCCTGGTCAAGTCGGATTTCCGGCGTCTCCTGTTTTTTATCGTGCGAGGCCGTGGGGATCGGGGTCGTGCCAGATGCCAGCGCGCTTCTGATCCGCGCAAGGGGAGCGGCGAGCTGTTCTTTAACTTCGGCAGGGGTCACCTCGATGATGTTCGTGAGGAAATCAAGGTGCTCGATTACCGAACGGAACTCCCGTGGTGAGCCGCAGCTTTTCTTTACATCCCGGTAGCCGTTGATAATCTCCTCGACATGGGCCGCCAGTTTGCGGGTTGCCAGCTGATCAAGCAACAGGCAGTCCTTGGGAATGACGGCGGCCCAGAAGTCGGGGGCGCGCTTCCGCCGATCTACGGCGGCTTCCTGCTCTTTCAGGATAGCCTGCCTGGTGCTCTTCGTCACCTTGCCGGCTGCGTCGAACAGGGAGAGGAGCACCGTGGCGGTAAGCCCGTTGGTGTGCGGGTACGGATCGCGCTTGTTTCCGTGCTCATAGGCTTTATAGTAGTGCGCCGCCATCTTCGCCAGAGCCTTCTTCTTGCCCGCTCGATTCGTCGCCACCATTGCCTCGCGCTTGGCGGCGCTCCCCAGGAGCGACAACCGCTCGGCACTCTCGCCTATTACCCCGTTGAGTGCGGTGAGTTGCTCTTCGGACTCCGTAATCATTCTGCCGGCCTTGGTCGGGTCGGTTTTCCCAAGCTCCGCCGCGTAACGCGCCCGGAGATTGCAGAGCTGCTCAACAGTCCTTACAGGGTAAGGCGATTTTTCATCCTTCAAGGACTCATTGTAGTAATTCACGGCTTTCTCAAAATCCTCCAACTCACCGTAGGCGCGTCCCAGTGCGGCAAGGATCTCGCCCAAGCCGCGCCACTCCGTGGGAATTCGCTCGTCGATGTTGGCGACCTCCTCCTTCAGCTCGGCCATCCGTTCGTCATCCGCTGTCTTCGCCTGCTGCGTGATGTTGTCGAGCCGGGTGATCACCTCGGCGGGTGCGGTGAAGCGTTGTGCCTGGCGCGAGCTCGAACCTTTGCCACCTGTTTGTGAAAGGCGGAAGGCATGGTCCCCGTAGCATTGGTACGCACCCCAGGTGTTGATTTTCGGGAAGGCGTCGAATACGGCCTTGCGAGCGATGAAGACAGCCTTGCCGAACGGGACGCCGGCGAGCATCTCCGTGTAAAAGGTTGTGGCAAACTGTTGTGCCGCGCCGTCGTCCACCTCCCAGCCGGCGGCCACCACTCCTTTCACCCCCATTCTGATGAGCTCGGTGGCGATATTGGCGGCCAGCTTCGGCGGATAATTCGAAGGGAGCTTGTCATCGACGTTCTCGATCTTGCCCAGGTGGCAGCAGTTGACGAAGACCAGTTCGGGAACGGCACGCATCTGTACCAGCTGCGCAGGTGTCAGGAACTGGCCGGCGCCGATCACCATGCCGGAAATTCTGTTGATGATCTTGTCGGCTCCACAGCAGTCACAGGATAGAGCCCGTTCCTCCGTGAGCTCATAGACCCCATGGCCCGCCAAGTGGACGATGCGGTAGTCGCCGGCATAGAGCGCCTTCATGATAGCGCTCCCCGTCGCCTCGGTACCGATCCGGGCAATCGAATCGTAGCCGCCGCCCCGCAGGAGTTCATCCACCTTCCGCGCCTCGGCCTCGGCGCCGGGGAGGGGGACAAAGGGGGTCGGCGGATTGCCGATCACCAGGGCTCCATGACCACGGGCCATGACTACCCGGTCGCGGAACTGCTTGACCTGGAGCTGCCTTATCATCCCCGCCTGCACGGAGAGGGGCTTTGTCTCTTTCACACCGCGATCCTGCCGCGACCTTTCCCTCATCATCTCCCATGGGTAGCGGGCAGCCTCCTCGTTCAGCACCAGCACCAGGTCCCGCCGGTCCGGGGCAGACTCCTTGATCTCGTTGGGGACGAGCATCTCGAACAGGGTCACGGCAACGTCATCGCTGGTGGCATCGGTTGAAGCGATGATCTCTTCAATAAACCGATCGGCAAGGGAACGCTGGTTCTGTTGGACGTAGACCTCTGCCCGGGCCCTGTCGGTAAGTACGTTAAAGGAGAGAAGACCTGCACGGTTTTCGGTGATCTCTAGCCGCTGCCACCAGTGGTCTTCCTCGGCGTAACAGGCCCGCCGCAGCCCACCTGTTAAACTTTTCACCCTGAGCGCAGGGTCGATCAGGAAGAAGCGGGCGATCTCCGGGTCGGTTCGCGCCCGGTCCAGGGCGTGCACCGCTTGTATCGCCCGGTCCTCGAACAGTTCGATGATCTCCAGTTCATCGATCGCCACGAGCTCGTCGAGGCCCTCTTCCTGCAGCCTCTGCAGGGCGTTGGCCAACCCCCGGAGGATGGTCGTGACCGAATCCTCCAGGGAGACGCCGCCGGCATTGGTGCCGATCAGCAGGGTGGCAATGCCGGTGGGAGGAGGAGACCCTGTCGCGGCGTTGCCGCTCTCGGCCAGGGTGATTGCGTAGGCGCGCACCCCCCTGGAGACAGCCCGCAACAGATTGCCGGGGGAGAGTTTTCCAACCTCGCCGAGACCGATGATGATGGCGCCTCCCGGCTGCCGTTCGGGATTCAGGAAGACCTCGGCCGTGTCGTCCTCGCCGGGGTAGAGACCCAGGCCGTGCCTGGTTCGCAGCCGTCCATGCATGATCCGGTCCAGGTGCGCCTCGGCGCTGACGATGGAATCCCCCTTGTAATGGCCGACCATGACCGGATTATTGGTGAAGCCCAGGTTGCCGTGCGCCACGGAGACCCGCACTCGGCGGATTGTCTTGCGCCGCTTCGGATGGGGGGCGCCTCCCAGTGCCGTCCGCGACAGGTCCCTGAACCCGGTATAGAGCGGGGCTTGTTCCTCCGGCAGTGCGAACGTGGCCGTCACGCCGCGGCTCACCGGCGGCACAGTCTCCAGACGGTCGGTACTCCCTTTCCGGAGCAGATCGATTATTGCGCCGAAGCTCTCCTCGTGGTTGGCCAGGTCGCCGTGGGCCGCGGGGAGGTACCAGGTTTTCACCCCGGCAGGTATGCCGGTCTGCCATGGCACCCTGCCGTCCCCCTCGGAGGTGGCCTGGAAGACTAGACAGTCATTGTCGTCATCGTCCTTCCCGATGGTCAAGCCCGACGGTGTAGCCGGCGCGTGTCCCGCCACGTAGAGCACCCGGGCGGGGTCCAGTGGGCTCCGGCTGATGGCGGCGCGGACCCGCCGCGCTTCCTGCAATGCCTCTGCGTCGGGGATGTGCCACTGGTCCCGCCGTGGGTCCGCTTTCCCTAACATTTCCCACCTGGCGGGATCGAGCAGTTCCTCAGGCAACATTTCCAGGAGCCCCGGATAGGCGCTGACGATCTCCAGGAGTTCCACAAGATCATGCTTCATGTCCAGAATCGCCAGCTGCTTGATGAGGCTGTCCCGTCCGGTGAGCACCTGGGGGATGCAGTAGGAGCCCTGGTTAGGTGTGCCGAGCATGATGAGGCGAGAGCCCGGGTGCTTGCACAAGCGTTCCCAGGTGGCCTTTTGCGTGGCGATCACGGCGCGGGCCAGGAGTCCCCCCATGGAGTGGGCGATGATGCTCACCGGCTGTTCCGCTTTTTCCGCTCTAATGCACGCCTTGTCGATCTCGGCGGAAAGGCGTGCCGCCTCCTTCTCGAGGGAGGCGCGCCAGTCGTAGGCAAAAGGGATCACCTCGTGGGTGGCCGACAGCGCTTTGACCAGGTCGCCGTAGAACATCCATACCGGCTCCTCGGGCTTAACACCCGGTGCGTCGATGCGCAGCGCCTCGAACTTGCCGAAGGCGATGCCGGCGGGGTCGAGCCAGATGCGCTCCGTGCCTGCCGCCAGGTGGCTTCCCATGATACCGGGTAGGAGAAACACCACCGGCTGTGGCGGCCCGGCAACGGCACGCTTGTAAGGAGGGCGTTCCTCGTCGCTCTTGCGCACCTCGAAGGGGTCGAACCCGTCCGGCTCCTGTGCCCCCCGTGTCAGGGCCTTAAGGAGGCGGCCGGCGCTCTCGTCGTTCTTGAAGTAGCGGAAGTGTGAGACCTGGGGGCCGTGGTGGAACGAGAAGGCGGCGCCCAGCGTCCGGTCGGCCCCCCCGAACATCGACTCGGTGTCCACCACCAGGTCGTTGTCGGTGCGGAAGAGGGGGTCGGTTGCCACTGTCCCCAGGGCGCTCAGGAAGGTTCCCCCTTCAATGTCGCCGGCAATCACCCGCAGTTCGCCCCCCACCGTACAGTCGGGACGGTTCAGAAGCTGCACGAGCGGCGTCCCCGGCATCATCGCCTCGATCCCCGGCAGCACCGCGGGGTCTGTCCGCTCCCTGGCCACTAGCATGATCAGTTCGGTGAAGATGTCGTAGACGATCTTTGCGCCGGGCACCGCGCTCAGAAACGGGACCTTGGAGAGGAGATTGAAGAGGATCGACAGGTAGATGTCGAGCCGTTTCGATGCCAGCGTCGTCCCCCAAGCCGGGCACGCCACCCGCACGAACCGCTCCACCCGGAAACGCCGCTCTTTCAGCAGGCGATTCAGCCTTGCCAAGTCGCCCCGTTTCCCCTCCGGGTCCTTCCTTGCGAATCCCTCCAGCTCGTCGGCCGTGAACGGCTCACGCTCCCCCTCCACCATGGCCCTGCAGAGGAGTTCGCCGACCAGACCCCCCCGTGAGTGGGAGACCAGGTGGATCCGTGCGCCGGGAGGAAGCACCAGGTGCAGCGCCTCGGCCAGGTCAATGGCATTCTGCACCGGGCTCGTGGAGAGGGTGCCGTGCTCCAGTGCCAGCACGTTTTCGTGGTACGGCTCGAAGAGCCTCTTGCGCAGGTCGAGCTTCTCCGGCTCCCATAGCTCGCCGAAGCTCCCCCGGGTGGATGATGCCGTGCCGTGGAGAAAGAGGAGCACCGGCCGGTCCGCCTTGAGTTTTATGTCCGGCCCGTCACACCGGGTCAGCACGAAGTCGCCGCCGGTGTCGCAGCGATAGAGCCCCGGGCCGCGTCCATCCTTTTTTTCGCCGAGGGTGTGTTCTTCCCACTTCTCCGCGATCATCTTCGCGCTCTTCCCCGCCACATCCACGCCGAAGAAGGTGAGCGTCTTGAAGAGTATCTTGCCGACAATCCCCCTTGCCGTCTCTTCCCGTGCCAGCCCCGCCGGTAACTCGAAGGCTCCGTCGGCGCTCCGTTTCCGCTCCTGATGAGGGATCAGCTCGCCGCAGAGGCGCCGGCGCGAGGTCCAGAGGCGTGTGCCGTCCTCGAACTCGATCTCCACCACCTCGTCCGGTTCGGAGTCGTGCCTCTCCGGCGGAGCCGTAGCGGCCCGGGCGGCGGAGATGCGGTAGGTGCGGGGGTGAGTGATCTTGATAAACCGTGTTTCCTTCTTGGGGACGGTGGTGTCTTCTGTGCCGGGGATGCGCATTGTCAGGGGAGTTTTCGTGGTATCGGCCATGACGTTCTCCTTGGGATCGGCCGGGAGGATGCGGAGTCACTCCCGGCCGGTGAGTTGTGGAGGCTAACGGGTTGTACAGAGGTTCCGGGCGGTGAATCAAACTCACCGCTGAAAATTCATTCGGGCTTTTGTTCTTTTTTCATATTGATTATCGCGATTGCAGGAGCCTCTTCCGGGTCAGTGTATTCTATGATTGCTATAACATTGATGGTGCCCCAGCCATTGTAGATTTCCATAAAATCGTTTTCAGGCCCGGTTTGCACGAGTTGAACCCTGAACGTAGGATGGGCCATTCGATAGGTAATGGATGCAATTGAATTTTTCCCACCGGGAATCGAAGCGAAATCGGGATAAAGCTTGAAGGTGTAAACATCATGGCCATAGGGATTCTTGTATCCAAGACTCTTGTATGTAACCCTGAATCTGATACTGCTGTTGAACAAACCGGGATTTGAGAGAGCCAGTTTGTCCAGAACCTTGAATGGTTCATCTGAAAGAGCCGCTTTTATCAACTTGATACTGTTCTTGATTTTATGAAGTCGCTGCTTGGCCAGATATTGCGACTTGATCGCTTCTTTTCGTTGCTGAAATGCGTAGATGGAAATACAGGTAAGCACGCCAATGATGCACAGGGACACTATGGCGATGATGCGCATCTTCTTTGTCTTTTCCTTCGATTTTGTCAATTCGTGCTCTTGCTCTCTCTGCGCCCGCTCCTGGTCACGTTTTTCTTGTTCCTCCCTCCTGATCACCTCCAGGGTCTGCCGCTCCACAAACATGCGTCGCCAGTCCAGGACCGCGGGAGCGAGAACGTCATGAAACACTTCATAACTCGGTGGGATTCCCGGCTGGCTTGCGGAGGCGGCGATAGTGCGGAGGATTCGGTTGTCCGAGAGAACTGTTACCACATGGAGCACATGCTCCGCCAGGTCCCCGGCCCATTTGACCAGATCATCCAGTCTGCAGGCGATCTTTGTGCCTGAAGGGGTCACGAGGCGGTCGAAAAAACCGGCGCACAGTTTCTGCTCAACAGGTTCCAGCTTTTTCATCACATCATCCAGATGGGTGCGCACTATCTCTCGGGCGCCGCCCAGCTTCAGCAATGTATTCAGCTGGAGGGATCGGGAACCGTTGCTCAATTCCTCTTGCCACAACCGGGTAAGAACCAGTTGAAGAAAAGGTGTCTCGATCCGGGTATCGTCCTCCTGATCCTGCGGTTGGCCGGCGCCCGCCGACGGGGCGAGTGACACATATCCCGACCGGACCTGCTCGATGATCGCGTTGACAAGTCCGTCCTCGATGGTCACCGCCGCTTCTCCCTTTTCCAGGCGATCGTTGTAGGCCTTCAGCGGTTTGCGTATGGCATCCTCTGCTGCTGCAGCGTCCAGATGGCGCAGGCGCAGAAGATTTCCCATGAGATTCGGTATGCGCGCCCGAAAGCGGTCAAGTTTTGAGAGCCCGTCCTCCCGCAGCGCGAGGAGAAAATTTGCATCAAAATCGTCTCGATTTACCGCGCGGGCAAATTCACAATCAAAGAAGTTGCCCTGCTCCGATTCAGGGTGATAGAGGAAGTACTCCTCAAACTGGTCGAGCAGAAGGAGAATCGTGCCGCCAAATTCCTGTCCAAGGCGGAGAAGAAGCTCGTCCAGTGGTATATCCACTGGTATTTCCAGAGGCTTCTTCTTTGCCTGCGCAACCCGGTTGAGGCACTCATTCTTGAGCGCGCTCAGGAAATCGGGCCGTTGCCAATCCCGGAACACGACAACGGCGGTACGAGGTTTGTTGTGCAACATCGGCACGACTCCAGCCATCAGAACCGAGCTTTTCCCGACCCCGCTTGCGCCATAGAGTATGGTTATGGAAGCGGCAAAGAGGTTCGAGGAGATGACTCGCTGGTCCCGTTCGCGACCGAAGAAAAACTCGCTCTCTTCTTCCGTATATGGCTGAAGCCCGACATAGGGACAGAAGGAATGCGGAATCGCCATGCTAGCCTCCATGCTGCTGCTTCATTTTGAGTGAAAACTCATCCAGCGTGAGGTCGAAGATACTGACGTCCCGTTTTTCCCACAGCCTGCGCGAAAGCTCCGATGGGTGGAATTGAATTGCCCACGAAGGAAGGATTTCGTCATCCATACCGCCTCTGCTTCTGGGTGAAAAGCATTTACTGAGATTCTTCAGAATCACTCTCAGGTTCCAGTCGCTGAGGCTGTAGCCGAGAAACAGAAAGCTCCGCTCACGGAAATAATCATAAAAAATGGCAGGGATGGCGGTGTTCGCGGTCATCCGGGAGAGGAACTCAACATAGTCTTCCTCGGTTATCACAAAATTGTCCCATTTGTCTGTATCGCGCTCCAGTGTGCCGTGCATTTTGTAGATTACCGTTGTTGTTGTGAGGTCCATGTCCAGATCGTTCGGGGCCTTGACTATCGGTTCCGTCCTGCCGTGGGGCCACCACAGAACGGCATTGGCGATGTCTTTTCGATCGGCGGGATAGACAACTAGGTCATAGGGTTTTCCGGCGTTGCGGAAGGCCTGCTCAAGGAGGGTATCGTAATTAGTCGCCACGATAACCTGATGGGCTGGCACGGATGCGAGAAACTTGTGGAGCTCTCCAATCTGGTAGTTATGATTGAGCACTTCCCGCAGGCGTTCGCGAAGGGTGCGGCGGCCCGAAATATCGGCATAGTAAGAAGATACCTTGGCCAGGTCATCCAGGTCTCCCGGTTGCTCGGAGGGAAACATCGTTTCTGTTGCGAGAAAGTTTGAAAGCTCCCGACCGCTTGGCAGAAACGCGGGACTGTCGGGATTCCATTCCGTGTCAGTTGGGCGCCCCGCCATGGATGCCCCCGCTCCGAGGAAAGGGATGACTTTGCCTGTTTTCATACGGTTCCAGATGACACCATAGGGTGGTTCAGCCATAAAACACCTCACGAGATTGATTTCAGTGCCCCAGCCCCGCCAGATAGGCTACCAGGAACTCGTCCCATTTGCTCTGCTTGGTAAAATCGAGTGTCTTGTAGAGGGGCGATATCTTGCGTTTGGGGAAGTAGATGGATATCCCCCTGGAGTTGGCGACGGTCGGCCCCTTGCACCCGGCGGCGACGACGGCAGCGGCGGCGGCCTGCCTGATTGCGCCAGTGGCGGTTTTAACAGCCGGGTTTTTGACCCCTTTGTCGATCAGATCGCAGAGGTGGAGGAGGTCGCAGTAGTCGTCGTAGGGGCGGGTGTATTCCTGGACCTGGGCACGGGCGTTGATGAGGGCGCTGCGGGAGGCTGCATCGGACAGTGCCTTGGTGAGGGCCTTGGCCAGTCCGTCCACGGCGGTGGACAGGGGCTTGAGCACCGCCAGCTTCATGGCCGACTGGGTGACGTTGTCGCCGGCCTTGTATGAAGCGAGATACTGGCTGACGATGGACTTCGAGAGCTCCTCCGGGAGCATCGACGGCTTGGCGGCCAGGGCCGTGAGGATGCGGTCATAGGGCCATCCATCGCCCGGCTCGCTCTCTTCGGAGCCGACACTGTAGTCGGCCACGTCGCGCATCTGGTAGACCACCTCCACCATGCTCATGAGACATGCGTCCATCCCGAGGATGTCGATCTTTCGGCTGAGCTTCTTCTTGATCCTGGTCATCACCTTTTTCAGCTCGATGTTGTCCAGGTAGTCCTGGGCCTGATCGTCGAAGGCGATCGCCCTTTGACTGACGGCGGCTTTCACGGTGGTGCTGAAGAGAGCCCGCCGGGTGCGGGCAAGGCCGGCCCGGGCCTGGGCAAAGGCGATGGGCTTGGCTCCGGGCACGGCCCCGCGGGTGACGAGCGGCTGTTGCTTGCGGGAGACCGGGGGAGTGGCGCCGGTGAAGACGTCACCCTGGTAGAGGTTTGCGTCATCCCAGCCGGCGCCATGGTTCCATATAACAAGCAGGTAATGGTCTGCCGGGTAGTTCGTGACCCCCCACGTGACAAAATCCTCCAGCACATTCGGGTCTCCCGTGTTGGTTTCCCCCAGCGTCTGCACCGCGTCCTTGGCAAGCGGCGTCCCTTTTTTCAGGCAGTAGCGGACGGTCGCCTGCTTCGCCCCGGCCCGGTCGAACTGGGCGAGGACGGCGATCCGGTCGGTGGTGCCGACCGTCTTCATCTCCTTCAGATCGACAACCCCGGCGCTGTCCAGGTTGTTGTCTCCGGCAAGATAGACCATGACGGTCCAGTTCCTTGTGGTATTCGCTTTCTTTGCCATTACTCCCTCCTCTAAATGTTCACAAACGCCGCGAAATGCTCCCGCCTCACCTTCTTTTCCACAACCGCCTTGCCGACCCGCTGCAACTCCGCAATATGCTCCGTGGAGTCGAGTTTCTGGACATCCTTCGGCTCTACGTCGGGTAACCCCAGCGCGTCGAGCCCATCCCTTGTCAGCTCGGCGTTGTAGCGAACGTAGGTAAAGAGCTTGGGCTGAACCGGCCCCTTCATGCCGATCATGTCCCCCACCTCCCGGTCGATCATGTCCCCTGCCAGGCAGTCGCCGAAGGATCGGCAGAGTAAGTCCTGCTCGTTTAGAGCGGCGAACATCAGGGCTGAAGGGATGGAACCGGCGTTGTAAAGGAGGTTCATATCCGACGGATCCAGGTCGGCATTCGCCTTGGGACTGGTGCCGGTGCCGATTGAAACCACGAGGAGCCTTTCTTTTCCCGCGGGCCAGTTCAGCTTGTAGGCCTCAAGGGTGGCCATGAGGAAAGCCTGGAAGGAAGGGTTGTTGTAGGTGGTGATGCCGCCATCCTCAAAGATGAACTCGTGGGTTTTGATATCGATCACCTCCGGGGGGAAGTAGACCGGCGCCGCGGTGCTGGCCCGGACAAGCTGCCAGAGCGGGAGATTCAGGTTGCAGTCTTTCCGGTCCTTTTGATTATACTTGGCAAAGGGGTTGTTTGAAAGGGGCCATGGAGAATCGGTAGTGACGTTTCGCATCACCATCATCAGCAGGGTCCGCAGCTTATTACTGCCGAGGGTGGTGTCGGCTCCAAAGACCTCCCGCAGCTTTCCGGCCAGTTTCTCGTCTTCATACGTGTAGCGAAAACGCTTGAGAAGGGATGCCTTGTCGAACATCTCTGTACCGCTGTCCAGATAGAACTTGCGGATTTCATCGGTGGACATTCCCAGCGAGAGGCAGGTGGCGATGATCGCGCCTGTACTGGTGCCGGCGAAGAAATCGAACCAGTCGGCCAGGACCAGTTTGTCGTTTCTAAGCGATTTGCGCAGGATATTCTCGATGCCGGCCAGGACCTCAACCGTCATCATCCCCCGGATGCCGCCTCCGTCCAGTGTGAGGATCTTTTTCTGTCCCGGCGCCTTGATTCTCTCTTCCAGTGTCATGACTTCCTCCTTTCCTTCACCACAATGTTGTCGTGTCGATGATATGGGTCTCTCCGGACCGTTTCTTGACCGTCTCATACATATGCTTTGTCCCTCCACGGCCGTCTCCGGATTTGCGGTTCCAGAGAGCGATGAAATTGACCTTCTCCGCTCCCCAGATAAGCGCTGAATAAAGCTGCCAGAGGTTGACCCGCTCGTAGGGATTTGTGCCCTTCGGCGTCGGGCCGAGTTCTTCGGGCATGATTATCAGCTTGCTGTTCTTGTGCTCCTTCACATCATTGAAACGCTCACGCCATGCATCCCCGGCGAAATTCACCGACTTGTCGAGAAATTCCGGCTCCTCGAAAGGTATTCGCAAATGTAGGCGCAGGCCCCGTTTCAGGCATTCTTCCGCGAAGATCAGATCGCCGCCGCAGGCGCCGCTGCAGAGGGCAAGGTCCTTGTCACTGGCTTCAAGTTCATCAAGCTTGGCAACGATGGCCCCGGTGGCGATCTCTTCCTTGTCCGCCGGGAAACGGGGTTCCGCCCGCCCGGGCGCATCGATCATGTGGCCGCTGAAGAGGAAGACCTTGCGCGCCTGCCAGGGTTCCTTCAGCTTGTCGATGGCCCGGTTCAGAATCTCCAGGGCTGCATCCACCTGCACCGGCCGGAAATCGAGATCCTTCAGCAGGAGGAGCTGCTGTCGCGAGCTGTCCAGGTCGAACCAGTTGCCGTCAGCGACCGCCACCGCGTCCTTGTATGCCCGTTCAACAGCCGGGGTGTCGCTCACAAGGAGTTCCAGGTCGGCGAGGCTGACCCTTGCCCAGTAGTCTTTCATCTCGACCCTTTCCTTTAAAAGCGCACTGTGAATGGACCAGCGGACACCGCCTTCCATCTCCCGGCATAGCCCAGATTCTTCATCGGGTGAAGAGATGTGCCTGAGGAGATGGAGGAGGGTCAATGCGTTAATCCCCGAGTAATAGTGGCAGGGCTTAGAGCGGAAACCGGCGCTGTAGGTTGCTATCGCCTCCCGGAGGAGCCCGTCTTCGGCGGCCGCGTCCTTTCTCATCCCCTCGGGTGTAGCCCCCTCCTTGCGCCAGGCGTCGACCCATGCGTCCTTTTCCACCCTTCCGAGCAGGGAGAGGGTCTCGGCATCGTCGGGTTTCATCTTCACGAGGCCTTTGAAGATCTCTTTCGCCTCGTCATGGCTGCGCAGCCTGCCAAGGACTATTCCCCTGGCCTGGAGCGCCTGGATATCGTCGGGGAGCGGTTCCAGGACCTTCTGATACTGTTCCAGGGCGTATGCGAATTGCCCCATCTTGAGGAGTGCGTTTCCCGCGGCGCAGTGGGCCTCCCGCAGCAGGGAGTAGTTGGGGGCCTCTTCGGCGAGTATGAGAATGTCACCGGGCCGCCTCTTCTTCCGCGCCACGGCAATCCTCTGTTCCCACTGCTCCTGCCGTTCCCAGTACTCGCCCGACTCCTTCACGTAGAGCGTCTTCCAGTCGGGCTCCTGGAGATAGCTGAGAAGGTGGTAGACCGGGCTGATCTTGTACTTGTGCCACGAGTTGCAGGTTTCCACGGCAAACCGGGAAAGCGCACGTTTGTCCTCTTCCAGGGTGGCCGGGTCGGGTGCGCCGTCCTTGATGTGGTAAGTGAGGGTCCGGTCGGTATAGACATCGAAGGGCATGTAGTCCCGCGTGGACTTGATCTGGATGACACCGCGGCTGCGCAGGGCATGACGGACCCCCAGCTCGTACCAGACGTTGGGGTTGTCTATGGAGAGATCAACCACCACCAAGTCGGCCAGGAGGAGTTCCTGGAACATGTCGGTGCGGATCTCCCCGGCCCGCATCTCCTCGTCGGCGCGGAACACCTCGAACCCTTCACCCTTCAGGGCAGGCTTGATGTACTCTTCATAGACCTTGTTGAAGTTGATTCCTTCCTTGGTGCCGAAGGGCATGGCGACGAAGACGTGGAGGTTCATGGGGGCTCCTTCTTAACAATTATCAGGGCATGGTTTATTATTATATCACTACAGCCTTATTATGACAGGGAGGGACTTTATGAAAAAATAAGAATTCCCCGTTCTCTGAAGAGGGACAACTTTCTTTTTTCGTTCATGAGGAAACAGCGGCATGGCAGTTTTAACAAGGGTTGGGGAGAACATGGGTTCTGATCAATATTTTACAGAAAATGGATTATGTAGACGCAACCCCTTTTTATTCTTCTTTGCCGATTAGCACCAATCTTCCGCCAAGTGTTCCCCCCCCTTTTCCAAATGGGGACCTGGTTTTTCGAAAGATTAGTAATCAGATTGCTTTTTAAGTGCCCCAGTACAAATCGCTCTTCATCCAGCACTTCAATCATTTCCCAAATGCCCTGATTCCGAGCTTGACCTTGATCTCTCGGATAAAGCAAAAACTCTCTGAACAAAAAATTCCCCACTGTTTCCGGCAATATCCACAAGGTAAATCGTAAGAATATCGGTGCAAATATATTTTTACTCTCTTTTCAGAGCGTCAATCATCTTTTTCCTCGTGCCTTGAGTATGTTGGTTATTTGCGCGCTCAGGGCATCTGCAAACCGAACTACCTCTGAGGCCGAGCGCCAGGTAGTGGGGTCGTGAGAGATTTTCAAGCGATTCTCCATAATCTTCTGGTCTTGCGGGCGTAGCCTCTTTTTCTCGAATTCAAGGATATTGACCATCTGTTCCGGAAAAAGAGCGGTTGCAAAACGGTAATATCCCTTTTCCCTGTAATCAGGATCACTTTCGCATTCCAGGACGTGGTAGATTGCCTTTCTCGCAAGACAATGCTGCAGAAACTTCAACCCTTTGCTGGTAGCAAGGTTTGCATGCTCGAAAAACGGGATCACCTGACCAGGTGTCAACACGGCAGTTGTGTCGCAATCCTGCTCCAACATGAGCCAAACATATGCGGTGCTGTAAAAGGCCTCCTGTTTTTCAGTGATTGGTAGTACGTTTCCCTGGGGGTAATCCTCGTCGCCCGATGGGAGATATAAAGCCACCTTTTCGGGATCGTCCTCACTCTTCTGGCTGAACATATTCTGAAGCAGCTCATGTTTGCAAAGATTCTTGAAGAACGGATCAATGAGCGGTTTCACAATCAGCAAATTTTCCAGGTGTACCGGCCATCCCATCTCCCTGCGATTCTTGAACGCTTCATTTAGGGTGTGTTCGTCATGGAATTCCTGAAATGCAGAGACAATTTCGTTCCATTTCCCTTTTTTCATGATCAAGGGAAGGGAGTTGGCCTCGTCTCCAAAGGCTGCCTGCACGACCATGAAATTGGAACTTTTGTCTTCTGCCAAGGAAGTTGTAAGCACTGACGGTCCCCATGCCAACCAGCAGAACTCGATAAAAAAATGGAGTTCGTCCAACTTATCCCTCTTTTCGAGGCCGACAAGTCGGCTGTAGGAAGTTACCAAGGGAGGCCAGTTCTCGGCAAGGCGTGTGATAAGACCGGTGACCAAACGTAAAGGTGCGATGTAGGCCGTGCTGATATTTAATGGGTGATAGAGAAGGTTGGAAGGCCTCTGTTTATTCGGATCACGAAGAGGGAGTTCGCTTAGATTCTCTTCTGCACCCGTCTCCTCAGCAGTCAATTGGAATATCGTTTCAATGGAATAGGCAACGCTGCCCGTTTTTCGTAAGGTTCTCAAAATCTTCTGCACCTCACGTTGATGCTTCTGCTGCTTCTCATCATCTGTCAGGGATAGCTTGCCATTCACAATATCCCTTATTTCAGGCAGCTCGCCTATGCCCAGGATCTGGCAATCTCGATCCTCGGCACAGTGGCGGGTTCGTGGGGGAAATTGTCTTGTCAGTTCGGCATAGTAACTCTCCATGTCGTCAACGAAGCGGTATCGACTGACATACGTTCTGCCGAGCAGATTCCTGCTGTCTTTACTGTCAATTTTGATTTGATTCGGAGCGAGCATAAAGACCGGCAGAATCCTTTTCTTTTGGTCGCTTGCCCACGCAAAGGCGTCTCTGACACCTACCTGATCACTGTGTTGCTGCGAAACGAAAACAACAAACAGCGAGCAGCCACTAATCGACTGGCCGATTCTGAGTTTCCATTCCTCGCCCGTGTAGATCTCCCGATCGTACGATATGCGAAACCCCAGTTCATTTATCTTGTCAACATCGCAAAGCGCATCGCTATCCTGCAGGCTGAAACTCAGGAATATGTAAGGTTCTTCTCCCTCATACGGCATGGGGAGCTCCACTGCCGCCTTATCAAGCTTTCTTCGGAGGTCCCGGCAATCGGTAATAATTCCGGTAAGGCGGTCATGTATCAACTCCAGCCGTTCCAGTCCCCAACGTGTTTCTTTCCGAATCAGTCGTCGTTCCACCAAGAGGTCGATGTCCTCCTGGGTAACACCGAACGTCAATGCTGTTTCCGTTGCCACGCTTTCGCGTTTGCCTTTACCAGACAGCAGTTTTTCTTCAATAAAATATCGGACTTCAGGAGAAAGGTCGCTGACACATCGTTCGTAAAAGCCCTTCAGGATATCTTCCTTGTTCCTCTCTATGAGATCCCGGTCGATTTTATGACCTGGCTGACGCCGCAGGTTGAGTTCGTAGCCGAACAGGCTGAGGAGCACCGGTTCGATGTCAGGCTCGGCGGTTGATGAGGCGGGATCCTTCTTGCCGACGATATCCACGAATAGCTTGGCTGCGCCCGATTCCATGACGGCCTGGCCTGCCCGTTCCACGGCCTCCAAGGCCTGGCGATAGGCGAGCGGCTCGAGCCGCAGGAAATTGCGCAACAGCGTTGGAAGCTTGCGCTCCCAGCCGCGGATCTCGGGGATAATGTCTTCGCGGAACGCAAGTAGAACACTATAGCGCCGGGAGAGCAGGTCCAGTCCAGCGAGGCTGCTGCGCTCCGTCGATTCGGCAGCCAGCGAGGCCGGGATGCGGTTGTCCAACAGGTCACCCAGTTCGTCGAGCAGAGCGTGGATACGCTCGGCGCTGCTCCCTTCTAACACCTCTTCGAACTGGTCGAGAACAATGACGGGGGTCAGTTGATAAACGTCGCGGCTCCAGACTGCGAAATCCGTGCGGTGCAGGTATTGCCACAATTCCTGGCCCGGCGCGCGCGCGGGCGCTTCAGCGCACTGTAGCGATATTTCCCGTTCCAGCGCCTGCGCTATCTGCTCCAGGGGTGGGTGCGCAGCGTCTTCTGAAAAATCGACTCGCAGTAATACGGGGAGATAATGTGCCTTGCGCAGCAGCGGGAAGAGTCCGGCCTGCAGCAGTGAGCTCTTGCCCAGCCCCGACTTGCCGTACAGGGCGGTAATGGGCGCCAGCCGTATGAGCCGGAACAGCTCCGCAGCCTCGCGATCCCGGCCGAGAAAGAACGCCTGCGAGGCCTCATCATAGGGGAGCAGGCCGGGCCAGGGATTGTTTTCATCGATGGTCGGCGCGCAAGCAGATGCTTTCACTGTTGCGGGGCTAACCGGAGGGTTGATGATGCGCTCGGATTTCATGGCTTGCTCCCTCCCCTTGCATTCGCCAGAAGAGTCTTCAACTTGTCGTGCGTGCGCGGATCGGGCTGGCCTTCCGGGGCATGACCGAAATCGAGTCCTTTCCAGGCCTTAACCGGATCCGCCTTGTAGTTTTCGGGATGGTACTCCGGATCTACGATCAACGGGATCAGAAATTCACGGTTCATCCCCTCTTTGCG
>Ga0210377_10000443_pt1 | contig 39924 bp, 33 predicted proteins | sample PLM4_65_b1redo_FD_155480 | JGI IMG/M metagenome (GOLD analysis project Ga0210377, IMG submission 155480) | Groundwater sediment microbial communities from an aquifer in East River, Colorado, USA - PLM4_65_b1 redo | ecosystem: Environmental > Terrestrial > Soil > Riparian zone | place: USA: East...
CCGGGCGAGACGTTCCTCGACCGGATGATCTCCCTCATCGAGGGGGCCAAGCGGCGCAAGACCCCCAACGAGATCGCCCTGGAGGTGCTCCTCATCGCCCTGACCTTCGTCTTCCTTCTCGTGGTGGCGAACATGAGCCCCCTCTCCATCTACAGCGTAAGAGCCGCCGGACAGGGGACGCCGATCTCGCTGACAATCATCGTCGCCCTCTTCGTCTGCCTGGCGCCGACCACCATCGCCGCGCTCCTTCCCGCCATCGGCATCGCCGGCATGGACCGGCTCTTCCAGAAGAACGTCATCGCCCTATCGGGACGTGCCATCGAGGCGGCCGGGGACGTCAACGTCCTCCTCCTCGACAAGACCGGCACCATCACCCTCGGCAACCGGGAGGCGGTGGCCTTCGTCCCGGTGGGAGGGCACAGCGAAGAGGAGCTGGCCAATGCGGTTCTCACCGCCTCGCTTACCGATGAAACCCCGGAAGGGCGGAGCATCGTGGTGCTGGCGAAACAGAAATACGGTCTAAAGCTGGAGGCACTCTCCGCCGATGCGGAGAACATCCCGTTCAGCGCCGACACCCGTCTCTCCGGGGTGAACGTTGGAGGCAAGCAGTACCGCAAGGGGGCGGCCGATTCAGTCGCCGCCTTTGTCAGGAACTCGGGAGGCAACATTCCGAAGGATCTAGATCTGAAGGTGGACGAGATCGCCCGCGCCGGGGCAACCCCTCTGGTGGTCAGTTGCGGTGTCGAGATCCTCGGGATCGTCAACCTCAAGGACATTCTCAAGGGAGGTATCCAGGAGCGGTTCCAGCAGCTTCGCAGCATGGGAATCAAGACCGTGATGATCACCGGCGACAACCCCCTCACCGCCGCGGCAATAGCTGCCGAGGCGCAGGTGGACGATTTCCTCGCCCAGGCCAGGCCTGAGGACAAGCTGCGCCTGATCAGGGAAAGCCAGGAAGCGGGCTATATGGTGGCCATGACCGGCGACGGCACCAACGACGCCCCGGCCTTAGCGCAGGCAGACGTGGCGGTGGCGATGAACACCGGCACCCAGGCGGCTAAAGAGGCCGCCAACATCATCGACCTGGACAGCAACCCGACCAAGCTCCTCGACATCGTCGAGATCGGCAAGCAGATCCTGATGACCCGCGGCAACCTCACCACCTTCAGCATCTCCAACGACATCGCCAAGTATTTCGCCATCATCCCGGCGGCAATCATCTCCATCTATCCGCAGCTGAATGCGCTCAACGTCATGCACCTGGCGAGCCCTTACAGCGCCATCCTCTCGGCGGTCATCTTCAACGCCTTGATCATTCCGCTCCTCATCCCGCTGGCGCTGAAAGGGACCAGGTACCGCCCCATGCCGGCGCAGAAGCTCCTGATCTACAACCTACTCATCTATGGGGTCGGAGGGATCGTCGCGCCGTTCGTCGGGATCAAGGGGATCGACCTGGTTGTGGGGCTGTTTGTGTAATCAAATCCGACTGATCGGTCCGATCCGACCGATCAGTCGGATGTTAAAAAGAGGAAATAACCATGAAAGAGATAAAACCGGCCATCCTGCTTTTCATAGCCTTCACCGTCCTCTGCGGCGGCGTCTACCCCGCCGTCGTCACCGGCATTGCCTCTGCCGTCTTCCCGAAACAGGCCAAGGGGAGCTTCATCACCGACAAAGCAGGACGCGAGATCGGCTCCAGCCTGATCGGCCAGCCGTTCTCAGATCCGAAATATTTCTGGCCGCGCCCCTCGGCCACAACCGGATTCGGTTATAACCCGGCCGGTTCCGGAGGCTCCAACTCCGGGCCGACCAATCCCGATTTCATCAAGACCGTGGGTGACCGGGTGAAAGCGTTGCACGATTCGGGGATATCCGGTAACGTCCCGGCCAACCTGGTGGAGGCCTCGGCCAGCGGGCTCGACCCCCACATTACACCGGAGTCGGCAATGATACAGGTCCCTCGCGTCGCCAAGACGCGCGGGATGAACGACGCGGAGCTGAGCAAGCTGATTGCCGCCCATACCGAAGAGCGCCAGCTCGGATTTTTGGGAGAGCCCAGGGTAAATGTGCTTGAACTGAACCTGGAACTGGATAAACTCAAGTGAAACAGCTCACCTCAACCTCAAATTCATGAATTGCCCCTACGACAGGAAATAGCATGACCGACAATGACGACATCCGCCCCTCTCCCGACGCACTGCTGAAGCTGGCCCATGCTGAAGAGGCCGAAGCAGAACAAGGAAAGGGAAAGCTCAAGATTTTCCTCGGCTATGCCGCCGGAGTGGGTAAGACCTACACCATGCTGGAAGCGGCAGAGATGCGGAAACTGGACGGGCGGGACGTGGTGGCCGCTTATGTGGAGTCCCACGGACGGTTCGAGACCGATTCGCTTCTGGCGCTCTCAGGGGTGGAGATCATCCCCAGGGCCCAGATCGAATATATGGGGGTGCTTCTCCAGGAGATGGATCTGGATGCGGTGCTGGCCCGCAAACCGCAGATTGCGCTGGTGGACGAGTTGGCCCATACCAACGCCCCCGGTTCGCGTCACGATAAGCGCTGGCAGGATGTGGAGGAGCTTCTGGCCGCAGGGATTGACGTCTACACCACGGTCAACATCCAGCATTTCGAAAGCCTCAACGACATCGTCGCCCAGATAACCGGCGTAGTTGTCCGGGAGACGGTCCCCGATCGCCTGCTCGACCAGGCGTTCGAGATCAGGCTCGTGGATATCCCCCCGGAAGACCTGCTCCAGCGCCTCCATGAAGGAAAGGTTTACATCCCGGAGAAGGCCGCCCAGGCTATGGACAAGTTCTTCAAGCCGGGCAACCTGATGGCGCTGCGGGAACTCTCCATGCGCCGCGCGGCCACCCGTATAGATGACCAGATGCGGGCCTACATGGAATCACGTTCCATTGCGGGCCCCTGGGCGGTAGCGGAGCGGCTCCTGGTCTGCGTCAGCGGCAGCCCCTTCAGTGAGCGGCTGATCCGTACGACCCGCCGTCTGGCGGATGAAATGAATGCCGAGTGGCATACGGTCTACATCGAGACCCCAGGCAGCGGCAGGCAGTTGCAGGAGAACCGGAAGCATGTCTGGCGCGACATGAGGCTGGCGGAAAGCCTCGGGGCGCAGGTGGCAAATATAACGGCCGTTACCGTGGCTGACGCGGTGATCGACTACGCCATCAGGCACAACATCTCGAAAATCGTCGTCGGCAAACCGAGCAAGCCGCGCTGGCGGGAATTTCTCCGCCAGCCTCTCGTGGACCAGATCATCCGCCGCAGCGGCACGATTGACGTCTACGTGGTCAGCATAGCCGATGCTGAGAAAAAACCCGAGCCGGGCAGGAAACGCCCTGGAAAGCCCGTCCCCTGGCAAGAGTACCTGAAAAGCCTGGCCCTGGTCATGGCAGCTACGGCCGCGTCCCAACTGGCCTTCCAGTTTCTTTCGCCGGCCAACCTGGTCATGATCTATCTTCTCGCCGTGGTCCTGGCGGCTACCCGTCTCGGGCTCAAGCCCGCGATCATGACGGCGTTTCTCAGTGTTTTGGCCTTTGATTTTTTCTTCGTCCCGCCCCGATTTACATTCTCTGTTTATGACACCGAATACCTGATCACCTTTGCCGCGCTTTTTACGGTAGGGGTGGTCATCAGCACCCTGGTGGCCAAGTCCAGTGAACGCGCCGAAACGATTCGGGAACGGGAAGTGCAGACAACCAGCCTCTATTACTTAAGCCGCGATCTGGCCGCTGCCCCGAATATTACGGCTATCCTTGACGCCGCTATCAGGAACTTCGGGGAAAGTTTCAACGCCAACCTGGCAATCCTCCTCCCCGAGGGGGAACGACTGGAGATAAAGGCCGCGAGCCGGGACCTGCATCTTGACATCAAAGAACTGGCGGTTGCAGACTGGGCATTCCGAAACCGTAAGGCAGCGGGACGTGGTACCGAAACCCTGGGCTCTGCTGCGCTTCTGTATCTGCCGTTACAGACTTCAACCAGTGTGCTGGGGGTGATGGGAGTGAAACTGGCGGAAGATGCCGCTTATGCATATCCCCAGAATCGCAGACTTCTCGATGCCTTCACCAGTCAGGTAACCCTTGCCATCGAGCGGGTCAAGCTCGGGAAACAGGCCGAACAGGCCCAGATTCTCCAGGCCCGGGAGACCCTGGAACGCGCCCTGCTCAGCTCCGTCTCCCACGATCTGCGGACTCCCCTGGTGTCCATAATCGGGGCTTTGGACACCCTCCGGGAAAATGTGCATACACTGGTTGACAAAGCCCGGAGGGAACTCCTCGATACCGCCTGTGAAGAGGCGGAGCGGCTGAACCGCTTTGTCGGCAACCTGCTGGACATGACCCGCCTGGAAGCCGGGGCTCTCACCTTGAAGGAAGAGCTCAGCGATATTCAGGATCTGGTCGGCTGCGCCCTGGCAGCATTGGAGCAGCGGATCGGGGCGAGGAAGATCGAGGTGCAGCTGCCAGCCAACCTCCCCCTGGTCCGGATGGACATGGCGCTGATGACCCAGGTGCTGGTGAACCTGCTGGATAATGCCTTGAAATATTCGCTGCCGGAGAGCGATATCCGGATTGCCGCCCGGATGGACAACGGCAGACTGACACTGGAAGTTTCCGACCGCGGCCCCGGTGTACCGGAGTCCGACCTGAAAAGGGTCTTCGACAAGTTCTACCGGATTCCTGTCCCCGAGGGGGCCGGCGGAACCGGACTCGGGCTCTCCATCTGCAAGGGGATCGTCGAAGCGCACGGCGGAAAAATCCGGGCAGAAAACCGGGCCGGCGGCGGCTTACGGGTAATCGTCACGCTCCCCGTCAAGTAATCAAAAGGTGGTAGCCATGTCAAACGAGAAGGGGAGCACCAAGCTGCCGCGCATCCTGGTGGTAGACGATGAGGCGGCGATTCGGCGTTTCCTGCGCACCGCGCTGGATACCGGCGAGTTCTCCCTTCACCAGGCGGAAAACGGCCATGCGGCGCTGGCGGCAGCGGTGGCGATCAAGCCGGATGTGATCCTCCTTGACCTGGGATTGCCGGACATGGACGGGGTGGAGGTGATCGGGCGGATACGGGAATGGTCGCAGGTGCCGATTATCGTCCTCTCGGTTCGGGAGCGGGAGGATGACAAGGTGAAGGCGCTGGATGCCGGCGCCGACGACTACATCACCAAGCCATTCGGCATCGGGGAGCTTATCGCCCGGGTCCGGGTGGCGCTGCGCCGCTCCCTGCAGCAGGTCCCGGAACCGGTCTACAGGATCAACGAGCTGGAAGTGGACCTCCCCCGCCGCCGGGTAACGGTGCGCGGCGCGGAGGTGCAGCTGACCCCCACCGAATACGACCTGCTGCGTCTGCTCGTGACCCATGCGGGGAAGGTGCTGACCCACAGCCAGATTCTCCGGCAGATCTGGGGTGTCGCCTACGTCGAACAGCCCCACGTGCTGCGCGTCAACATCAGCAACCTGCGGCACAAGATCGAGACGGACCCCTCCCGGCCCCGCTACATAATCACCGAGCCGGGGGTGGGGTATCGTCTGAAAGATGCTCCATAAGTTTTGGCGGTTCTGGATCAGGCGAGGCGGGCAATGCGGAGAAAATTGACGAGTAAACGGCGGGAGGCGGCACTGTAATCCGCTGCACGGTGGGCAAACTCAGCCAGGAACTCGCTGGTGCGAGCCGCTGTTTCCGGGGTCCAGCTGCTCCAGTTGGCAACGATCTCCCTGTTCACCTCGGGATGGAACTGGATTCCGTAGGCGTTGGAGCCGTAACGAAACGCCTGGTTCGGGCAGGCTGGTGAGGAGGCGAGCAGCACCCCTCCTTCGGGGACTGCGAAACTGTCATTGTGCCACTGGAAGGTGACGAACTCCCGGTCCATCCCGGCGAAGAGAGGATCGGCCTTCCCATCGTCGGTCAGGGTGACCGGCAGGGTACCTTTCTCGCCAAAAGGGGAATTGCTGTTGACCGGAGCCCCCAGCAGATGGGCCAGGAGCTGCCCGCCGAGACAGATGCCGAGGAACGGCAGCTCCTGGGCTATTGCACCACCGATGAAACAGTTCACCTCGCGGAGAAAGGGATGTCGGTCCGTGTCGTGCACACCCATTGCCCCGCCTAGGACGATGACAGCACTTACTTCCACAGCCTCCGGCAGCATCTCTCCCAGGTACGGATGAAACAGCCGGTATGGCAATTCAAGCTCCGCCAAGTAGTCGGCGTAGGCCCCGAGCGGTACTTCTGCGTCATTTTGGATGATGATCAGCATGGTGCCGCCTCACTACTTTTAGAAGTCAGTATTTTTGCCATCTCTTCCGAGGAATAGACCGATATTCCGGATTTCTTAAAATCCTTCTGATTACGCGTTACTATTACATCCGCTCCGCTATGGCATGCTGCTTCGTGAATCACCGCATCTTCGAAATCGTTAAAATCCAGAACAAGGGCCGATTCGAGGACGTGCCTGTTGACGGGAGCCACCTCAAAAAGAGTTAGAAGTTTCCTGATTTCTTCTCGTGCCCTTGCAGCGCCTATTGTTTTTGCTGCAAGATAAAATACGGTCGTTATTGTAGTGCCGCACAAATATCCGATGATGGTCCCATCTTCCACCTTTGAAAACAGTTCAACAGCGGCATCTGAATACGGTAAACGGTCCATCAGCAGATCCAGAACTATGTTTGTATCAAACAGAATTTTCAAAGGTGTTTCTCCTCCAGATATTTCTTGTAATCCTTTTCATCAAGCTTCGATTCCCGCAACAATCCCCGAAGGGATTGGGTTACGGGTGTCAATGGCGATGTCGGCTTGGTCTTCTCGGATGTCAGCAATTTGAAGTAATCCGCCACGACCTGCGAAACTGACTTTCCCGCCTGTGCTGCGTAAGATTTTGCCTGCTCGATTAATTGATCTTCAAGGCGAAGAGTTAGTTTGGTTTGCATGCTAGCCTCCAAGATGCAATGACGTATACATCTACATAAAGTATACGTCAAGTGCTTATTTGTGTCAATCCGCCATGTGCGACTTTGTCGCGTCCGAATACAGTTTCACGCCTTCTTGACGAACTCCGATTTCAACTGCATAGCGCCGATGCCGTCGATTTTGCAGTCGATATCGTGGTCTCCTGAGACGATGCGGATGTTCCTGACCTTAGTGCCGACCTTGACCACCGATGACGATCCCTTGATTTTCAGGTCCTTGATGATGGTCACCGAGTCGCCGTCGTTGAGCACGTTGCCGAAGGCGTCACGCACGACACTGTCGGCTGCCGTGTTCTCCGCCGCTGCCTTTGCCCACTCATGGGCACATTCCAGGCAGACGTACATCTCTCCATCTTCGTAGGTGTATTCCGAGCTGCATGAGGGGCATTTGGGTAGGGTGGTCATGTAGTGTCCTTTGTATGGTTGGTAACGTGGAAGAGCACACCGGCGGCGGTTTTTTGCCGACCGGTGCTGCGCTTTATGCCAGTTCTATTTTCAGGCTTTTACCGAGGGCGAGGGCCGCTCTTTCGAGGGTCTGGAGGGTGACGGAAACATTGGCGGGATCAAGAAGCCTGTCCAAAGCTGTGCGACTGGTGTGCATCTTTTCGGCCATGGCGGTTTTTGATAGGTTCGCTTGCTTCATTTCGATTTCAATCTGGTAAGCAATAACTCTTTTAATGGCCGCAGCTTCCGTATCAGCCCTAAGTCCTTCTTCATCAAGAAAATCGTCAAAGCTTGATCCTAGATGCTCGTTTTTCATTTTATACCTCTTTTGTAGGTGCCAAGGCGGCTCAATAAAGGACAAACGAGAAATCGGTTATATGCAACCCATTGTACCAATATTGGTACGCATGTCAATCTTTGTTTTTGTTGGCATAAAATGAGTAATTCGTTTTCAGCGTAATATAGACACTCTTGTTGCTCTCTTGTTGCTCCTTTTTTATAACAAAGTTTGTCATTCTTTGTTATAGTGTGAGTCAAAAGAGGAGACAAGATAATGAACATTTCACTTACACCACAACTCGAAGCACTGGTGAAAAGCAAGGTTGAGAGCGGGCTTTATGGTTCCGCAAGCGAAGTTATGCGCGATGCCTTGCGCCTTCTTGAAGAACGAGACCGGAGACAGTTCTTGCGTGTTGAAGAACTTCGGGCCGAAATCAAGAAAGGCTTGGACAGCGGCGAGCCAACACCTTTAGATGTGGGAGCCATCAAGGCGCGAGGCCGTAAACGGCTTGATGCGCAGCAAAACAAGGCAAAAGGCTGATGCTGAAAATCCTCAAGAGCCCCGAGGCTGAAAACGACCTTGACGAAATCTGGTGGTATATAGCCCAAGACAGCCCCGACAGTGCTGACAAGCTTCTTGACGAAATCGATGAAGCGAGCCGGAAACTTGCGCGCTTCACGAATATGGGTAGAAACAGGGACGAACTACATCCCGGTTTGAAAAGTTTCCCGGTCGGAATGTACCTGATTTTTTATATGCCGATTAGCGGCGGCATTGAGATTGTCAGGGTTTTGCATGGTATGATGGATATCGACGCTTTCTTTTAATATCCCAAGCAGACGTAGAATCAGGCATAGGGGTAAAACCTACAGATTTCAAAATTTGAAATCTGTAGGTTTTACCCTTTATCATTTTCTTTATCATTTTCCTGTCAGATGTGTAGCCCTGACACTCTTGTTGTTGCTGCTCTTGTTGTTGCCTTCGGCTAATGGTTCCCTCCATCAGGGTCCATAGAGGACTTGCACCTCCAAGTCACTGCTTGACCACCACAGTCAAGCAGATGTCGCTTACGCGACACGCGCCATACCAGGCGCACACGCCTTGAGGGTGTGCGGGTTTCACCGCACCACCCGATGGTTAGCCTTACTGGCATCCCCTGAGGGAATTTATCCGATCAACGATTGCGCTGGCTTCCTTGTTATTATAAGTGCTTGTAAGCTGAAACACTGGGTCATTAAGTGGCTCAACGATTAGGGCTGCGAGTAAAAGCTGTTCATCGATTACGATAGCCATCTTTTTGCCGACATTATTCTTAGTCACTGCAGCGAGCTTAGCTACGCCAGTGGGTGTGATCTTCAAATTAATTATCGGTTCTCCGCTTTTCGTAAACTGCTTTTCAAGGTCGGGGGGAATCGGTTTTGCCCAAGGATTCAATTTGTGGAGAAGGATTTGCCAGCGCGAGAATAATGGCTTTGATGGGGTAATATATGCTTTTTCAATCGACTTTGAATCAATCACCGACTCCTTCTTTGTCCACAATTGTTCTTTTTCACGCGAAAGCGGGTGTAGTTTAAGCTTCTCACTCCCCAATGGTGAAGAAGGGTTTCTGTCGTCAATAGCCAGGCGCAAAGAGAATGAACGGCAGCTTTCATTTTTAGCGTATGACACTGACCCTGTGGTTGCAGCTAATATGAGGAAAACCCAGATCGCGTTTCGCATCTTTCTCCTATTTGGCAACTCGTTATTCACCAGTTCACGCGCGCGCATGAACCGGTGATCTACCTAAATGGAACATTTAGACATAATGTCTGCCAGTAGAATAAAAAGGACTCGCCCCTTGCTAACGTGGGTTACGCTGTCGAAATAAATCGAACGGCGCAGAGCCATAACCAAGGAGGCGAGTCATGAAAAATGTTAGCATATTTGTTGGTCTCGATGTACATAAAGATTCCGTTGATATTGCGTTGGTTGAAGGTGATCGGAATTCAACAGTTCGTTACTACGGCACGATCGGCGGTAACCTTGCTGATTTGGACAAAGCGGTTAAGAAGATCAAAAAGGCACATCCTGAAGCTTCATTCCATTTTGTCTATGAAGCAGGCCCTTGTGGCTACGGCATATATCGTTATCTGACAAAAGCTGGGCATGAGTGCATGGTAGTTGCCCCGTCTATGATACCAAAGCGTAGCGGCAACCGGATTAAGACCGACCGCCGTGATTCTATTATGCTTGCCAGTTTGCACCGTGCCGGAGAACTAACGCCGGTCTTTGTCCCCAGAGAAGAAGATGAAGCCATGCGTGACTTGGTGCGTGCTCGTCAGGATGCTGTAAAAGCCGCTCGTGTAGCTAAACAGCAACTTAAGGGTTTTCTCCTCCGGCATGGCATTAAATTCGCTGGGAAGGGTGATTGGAGGCAATCACATGTGACTTGGCTGGCTGGGCTGACTATGTCAATCCCGGCGCAACAAATCGTCCTTCAGGAATATATCAACACCGTTAAAGATTGCACGGAACGGGTAGCCCGGCTCACGTACCAGATCCAGGAAGTTCTCCCTTCTTGGGAACTGGCTCCTGTTGTTAAAGCATTACAGGCAATGCGTGGTGTTTCATTGCAGGTTGCAGTAACCACTGTAGCCGAACTTGGCGACCTTAAACGCTTTGATAACCCGCGCCAATTGATGAGCTATCTTGGCCTTGTTCCTTCCGAACATTCCAGCGGAAGCAGCCGGAGGACCGGAAGCATAACCAAGGCTGGCAATGGCCATGTGAGGAAAGCCCTCGTAGAAGCCGCTCAGACATACCGGCTCAAAGCCCGAATCGGCAAAGAACTGCTCGCTCGTCAGGAGGGTTTGCCGAAACAGATTTGCGACATCGCCTGGAAAGCCCAAGTCAGACTCTGTAACCGTTTCCACAAAATGGAAGCCAGAGGCAAAAAACATCAGACGATCATTTGTGCTATTGCCAGAGAAATATGCGCCTTCATGTGGGCAATCGCCAGAGAAATTAAACCAACAACCGCTTGAATGTAAAAGAACAAAACATCACTTACAGGAGCATCCACGCGCAAAGAGAACACAAAACTTCCAGGGTATAAGCAGAGATGCAACCGCGGTCGGAGAACCCTCGAACAGACTATGGGACAGACACCAGTTGGATTCCCGCTTTTAGACCGAGGCAGCTCCACGACGAAACCAAGTCATGCGGTAAACAACCCGCGAATATCAGAGTGAACAACCGTCGAGTATCAGGTTGCCTCTCTGTTTATACCCTGGAAACATACTGCAAAAACAAACAGCGGAAACCGGTGTTGAGGGACTAATCTTTTCTATTGACTACTGGCAGACATATCAGTCTGTGGACATGAAATAACATCAGCAATGCAAAGCGTTAATCACCAGACAACTTTCTGCAACTACAGAAGCAGTTTGAGTAAAGAATTCCAATCAATGTGCACTATATAGCGCCTTCTTAATCATGTCAAAGGAGAAAGGAGTATGCGAAGGGAGGAGGGAAAAAATGGAATGGCTGAAGATCGGGCGCTATTCGGATTCTGGAATGAAAAAGGCGAACCAATTGGCTCGCCTTTTTCATTCCAACAACTCTCGTACTATACCGGCCGCAGCCCTTCCGCCACAACCTCTGCCACATCCCGGACCCTGGTCTGGCCGGCCTGCTTGTCCTTGAGGCCGTCTTCGAACATGGTCATGCAGTAAGGGCAGGTGACGCAGATGGTGTCGGGATTCTTGCTCAGGGCCTCCTCGACCCGCTTCAGGTTGATCCTCTCGCCGATGTGTTCCTCCATCCACATCCTGCCCCCCCCGGCGCCGCAGCAGAATGAGTTGTTCCGCTTCCGCTCCAGCTCGGTCGGGGCGCTGCCGGTTGCGGCCTCGATCACATCCCGCGGCGCAGCGTAGACATCGTTGTGCCGCCCCAGGTAGCAGGAGTCGTGGAATGCAATGTTCCCAAGTTTCGTTACCCGGTGGTTCAGCTTCAGCCGTCCCTCTTTGAGCAGCTGGTTGAGCAGTTCCAAGTAGGCAGAGGGGTCACAAGTAGGCAGAGGGGTCAAACCTACAGATTTCAAATTTGAAATCTGTAGGTTTGACCCTTTATCCTTTTCTGACCCTTTATCCTTTTCCTTTATCCTTTTCACCGCTGCTGCCTTTGCCCACTCATGGGCGCATTCCGGGCAGACGTACATCTCTCCATCTTCGTAGGTGTATTCCGAGCTGCATGAGGGGCATTTGGGTAGGGTGGTCATGTGGTGTCCTTTGTCTGCTTGGTAACGATACTTAGCAACATAGCAGAATAGCAGGAAATGGACACTCCCGAATTGCATGGTCAATAGGGGAAGTGTCCCTATTTATTTTCCAGAGGACTTGATGAACCGGCTGGAAATCATCAAGGACAAGATGGAAGGATATACCGGGAAACCCACACTTCTTGAACATGTTCTTGATAAGCGGAGGCTGAATAAGTTTGACCAGAAAGGGCTGCTGAAGCATGTGGCGAAAACGATTATCGCTAACTACAGCACGAGCAAGTCACCGGAAGATATGCTGCAGTTGATATTTGCTGATTTCACCAAGCCAAACTTTGCCCATCATAAGATGACGGGGGCTGTTTCTTCATCATAGCCAGGAGTCGATTTTGCCCTTGTACATCCCCACCACAGGCAAGTTGATTTGCCCCCATTGTTCCGGTGAGAAAATTGTCAGCAATGGAGCCAAAAAAGACCAGATTTTCGTTGACCTACCAGCCCATGGTGCCCCGACTTACATTGCTATTGACCGGCAACGGTATCGCTGCACATCCTGCAAGAAAACCTTTCTTGAGAAGCTGGAAGGGATAAACCAACCGGCTCGCCCTTTTCATTCCAGCTACTCTTGTATTATACCGGCCGCAACCCTTCCGCTACGACTTCGGCTATGTCCCGCACCCTGGTCTGGCCGGCCTGCTTGTCCTTGAGGCCGTCTTCGAACATGGTCATGCAGTAAGGGCAGGTGACGCAGATGGTGTCGGGATTCTTGCTCAGGGCCTCCTCGACCCGCTTCAGGTTGATCCTCTCGCCGAGGTGCTCTTCCATCCACATCCGCCCACCCCCGGCGCCGCAGCAGAATGAGTTGTTCCGCTTCCGCTCCAGTTCTGTCGGGGCGCTGCCGGTTGCCGTCTCGATGACGCTCCGCGGGGCTTCGTAAACGTCGTTGTGCCGCCCCAGGTAGCAGGAGTCGTGGAAAACGATGTTGCCGAGTTCTTTTACCTGTTTGTTCAGTTTCAGCTTGCCTTCTTTAATGAGCTGGTCGAGCAGTTCGGAGTGGTGGATCACTTCGAGCTCGATGCCGTACTGCCTGTAATCGTTCTTCAGGGTGGAGAAGCAGTGGGGGCACTGGGTGATGACTTTGGTGATCCCCTTTTCCCGGAAGAGCTGGACGTTTTCTTTTGCCATCTTGTCGAAGACGTATTCGTTGCCGAGACGCCTCAGGCTGTCGCCGCAGCATTTTTCATCCTTGCCGAGGACCCCCCATGAGACCCCGGCGGCATCGAGGATGGTGGCCAAAGCCACGGTGACGTGCTTCTGCCGCGAATCGAACGTGCCGGCGCAGCCGATGTAAAAGAGGTATTCGGTCTTACCCGCCTCAAAAGGCTTGACATCCATGGTGCTTGACCACTTGGTCCGCTCGGTAGGGGCGATCCCCCACGGGTTGCTCCGCTGTTCCATGTTCTCGAAGAGGTTGAGGAGCTCCTCGGGGAACCTGCTCTCCGTCTCCACCAGGTGGCGGCGCATCTTGACGATCTTCGGCATCTGCTCGATCATGACCGGGCACGCCTCGATGCAGGCGCCGCAGGTGGTGCAGGCCCAGATGGTATCTTCAGTGTTGCTCCCTTCGCTCTCCTCGCCGATGAGCGGCACCAGCGGCGCTCCCCCCCTTTTCAGCAGCGGGCCATTGGCGAGGAGGTTGGTCTTGATCGCATGGACCACCTGGCGCGGGTTGAGCGGTTTGCCGGTGGCTGTTGCCGGACAGGCGTTCTGGCAGCGGCCGCACTCGGTGCAGGCAAAACCGTCGAAGAGGTCCTTCCAGGTGAAGCCGTCCACCCGGCCGACGCCGAAAGTGCCCCCCCGGGTGAACTCCTCCCGCGGCTGGGTATTGGGCTTTCCCAGGCTCTGAAAGAAGCAGTTGGGGATGGCGGTGAGGATATGCATGTGTTTGCTCAAGGGGAGATAACACATGAATGCCAGGAGGACGAGGGCATGGAGCCACCAGCAAAAACCGTTGAGTTGTTGAAGGGTTGAGTTGTCGAGTGAGGCCATAAGCCCGGCGACAAAGCTTGAAACCGGCATGTAGCCGGCGGCTTCTTCCTGACCGAGGGCGATTTCCGCGCCGTGCAGGCAGAAGTAGGCGAGCATGAGCAGGGCGATGAAGCTGAGGATGAGGAACGCCTCGGGGCTCCTCGCCTTGACATAGGCGGTGCTCATGTAGGGTGGCGGAAAGAAGATGCGCCGGCCGAAGGAGAGGGTAATGCTGACCAGGGTCAGGAGTGAGACGATGTCGAAGGCGATGAGCAGGGCATGGTAAATCTGGGCCGGCAGCAGGGAGAGGCCCAGCTGCGGGAAGACCCCCCTGACAAGGAACTCACCGTTGGCGATGAGGAGGATGATAAACGACCAGAAGATGACGAAATGGTTGATGCCGAACGGTTTCTCCACCACCCGCTTCTGGCCGAAGGCATAGAGGAGCATGTCCCAGATGCGGAGCCCCAGGTTGTCGAAGCGGTCCTCGGGCTTGCCCAGGGTAACGAGGCTGAAGCGCCTGTAGCAGCTCCAGACGAAGAAGATGAGGGCTGCTGCGAGTAGTATGCTGAATAGTGTCGGATTCGGTGACATGGGTATCCTCGTTTAACGGGTATTAGTGAAACCAAAGCAGAATCGGCTCACGCAACGCCGCAACGCCGCAACGGGAGTCAAAATCTGAAGCAAAGGCAAATCAAAATCCTTTTTATGTTTAAAAAAACGAATGTCTTTCGGCATTTCGTTGCGTCGTCGCGGCGTTGCGTGAGACAAGCCTTTGTTTTATGCTTATTTTGAGCCTTTAGCGGCTTTCAGCTCTCTGAGCCGTCTGGTGATGGCCGGGATGATTCTGAAGAGGTCGCCGACGATGCCGTAGGTGGCAACCTCGAAGATGGGGGCTTCCTTGTCCCGGTTGATGGCGATGACGACGTCGGAGTCCTGCATCCCCACAAGGTGCTGAATGGCGCCGCTTATGCCGCAGGCGATGTAGATCTTGGGCCGGACGGTTTTGCCGGTCTGGCCTACTTGTCTTTCCTGGGGCATCCAGCCTGCGTCTACGGCGCTTCTGGATGCGCCTACTACGCCGCCCAGTTCGTCGGCCAGTTCCTGGAGCATGGCGAAGTTTTCTTTCCCCATCATCCCCCGGCCGCCGGAGACGATGAACTCTGCGCCGGCGACGTCGACCTGGTCCTTCTTCTTGTCGCTGATTATTTCCAGGACTTTGGTGAGTATTTCGTCTTCCCGGACCGGGCAGCTCTCGCGGATGATCTCGCCGGAGCTTTCAGTGTCATGTTCGGGCATGGCCATGACGTGGGGGCGGACGGTGGCCATCTGCGGCCGGAACTTGTCGCACATGATGGTGGCCATGATGTTGCCGCCGAAGGCGGGGCGGGTCTGCATCAGGTTCCGTTTGTCGTCTATGGCAAGGCCGGTGCAGTCGGCGGTGAGGCCGGTGCCGACCACGGTGGCGACGGCGCCGGCCAGATCGCGGCCAAGTCCTGTGGCCCCCATGAGGATGATTTCTGGTTTGTATTTGTCGATGAGGTGGTTGACTGCTCGAAGATAGGCCTCGGTCCGGTAGTACCTGAAGACGGGGGCGTCGATGAGGTAGGCTTTTGCGGCGCCGTAGCAGAAGGCTTCCCGGCAGAGCTGTTCGACGTTTTCGCCGATGACGACTGCGGAGAGTGGGACGCCCAAGGCGCTTGCCAGTTTGGCTCCTTCGCCGAGCAGCTCCCAGGATACCCTGGCTGCCTCCCCTTCGGTCTGCTCTACAAAGACCCAGACCCCTTTATAGGCGGCAAGTTTCCCGGCCAGGGCAGCGGCCTCTTCATCCACCTCGGAAACCGCAGCACCCCCCTGGCTCATGATCTCATCGAGGACCTGCTGCTCCTCGGGGGTAAAGAACATCTCGATGGCCTGGACTGGGCAGACCTTGACGCACTTGACGCAGCCGATGCATTTTTCAAGGTCGATGATCGGCTCGCCCGCCTCATTCATCTCGATGGCGTCAACGGGGCAAGCGCTCTGGCAACGGGCACCGCAGGCGATACATTTCCCTTCGAGGAGGCAGGCCTTGCCACGGGGTTTTTTCATCGGTTTTTTCGCTTCGTCGGTCATGGATGGGTTCCTTGATAAAGAATCTCGGTGAAGGGTGAAATGTGAATTGTGAAAAAGCCTTTATTCACGTTTCACTTTTCACATTTCACGTTTTTTACAGAGACAGCAGGTCTTTGCCCAGCAGTTTTTCGATCAGCAGCTCCGCAGTTGCTTCAGGGTTGCTTACCCCGTCGCCGATGATCTCCCCCTTTTCCCGTTCGGGGGAGAAGATCCGGCTTACCCAGGTGGGGGAGCCTTTGAGGCCGCAGCTGTTTACGTCGAGCTTGAGGACTTCGTTGTTCCAGACTTTTACCGCAGCGGCCTGGGACTCGAGCCGCATCGGGACGGTCGGGTAGCGGGGGCGGTTCAGTTCCCTGACGACGGTGAGCATGACGGGGAGGGGGGCTTCGACTATTTCGTGCCTCCCTTCCAGCTTGCGCCGGACTTTTATGGTGCGCTTGACGGGATCTATGGCTTCGATCCGGTCGACGAGGGTCAGCTGGGTATAGCCTAAGCGGGTGGCGATGCCGGGGCCGACCTGGGCGGTGTCGCCGTCGATGGTCTGCTTGCCGCAGATGACTATCCCCACTTCTTCCTCATCATTCAGCTTTCTGATGGCTGCGGCGAGGACGTTGCTGGTGGCCAGGGTGTCGGCGCCGCCGAAGACCCGGTCGGAAAGAAGGATCGCCTCATCGACCCCCAGCGCCAGGGCCTTTTTCAGGGTGGCCTCGGCATTGGGCGGCCCCATGGAGATGGCGGCGACCCGGAAGCCGAAGCGGTCCTTGAGGCGGAGGCTCTCTTCCAGGGCGTGGGTGTCGTACGGGTTGACGATGAACGGGATCCCTTCCCGCACCAGGGTATTGGTCACCGGGTCTATCTGTACCTGTGTGGTGTCGGGGACCTGTTTGATGCAGGCAACTATGAGCATAATGCAACTCCATATTTTACTTTTACGTAATACCAATTCCAAATTAAGGCGCTATCTTCGTTGGCTCGTATTCGGCTCCTCAACGTACGTAGTTGTACGCCTTCGTCGCCTCAATCCTCGCCGCCTTGATTTCATCCTTGATTTGAAATTGGAATTAGTTGCGGGATATGGTCAAAAAAACGCCCTTTAGCAAAGGGCGCGGGTTCAGCTCAGCAGGCACAATGAACTGATCTATATTTCTCGATACCAACCCTGCCCTGAGCCCCCGGCCGACCGATCTCACCGCCAGACCGAGGGCTTCAGTGGTCTTCCCATAGCCGTTGCCGGTTTAGACCTGGACCTGTCCTCGAGTCAGTGTCATTTGGCGCACTTGGCCGTAAAGGCCGGCACAAACTGCATCACATCGGCCACCACCAGCACGTCGGCTACCTCGCCGATCGGCGCGTCCCTGTCCTTGTTGATGGCGACGATGAAATCGGCTTTCTTCATCCCGGCCAGGTGCTGGATGGCGCCGCTGATGCCGCAGGCTACATACAGTTTCGGGCTGACGGTCTGGCCGGTGGTTCCCACCTGGTGGCTGTGCTCGATCCAGCCGGCGTCGACTACCGGGCGGCTCGCCCCCAGTTCTCCGCCGAGGGCTTTGGCCAGGGCAGCGATGACCGGGACGTTGTCTTTTTTCCCTATTCCCCGCCCGGCGCTGACGATCACTTCGGCGCGGGTCAGGTCTACGTCTCTTTGTTCGGCGGCTTCGTAGCCGATGAATTCCACGTTGCTTGCGCTGTCGGCCAGTTCGAGTTTTTCCAGCTGCGGGCTCCCGTGTGGTTCGCCTGTAAAGCTGAAGGCGCCGGCCTGGATGGTAAGAACGGTTCTGGCGGTCTTCGGCGTTACCGCCCGGCGCATCTTGGCATTACAGCAGGTGACTTCGAATTTGCCGTCGACTATGGCGACGATTTCAGAGATCTGGCCGGTTTTCAGGGCGGCGGCTACCCGCGGCGCCAGGTCCCAGCCGTATGAGGAGTGGCTGAAAACGATGTAGTCGGGGTTTTCTTTGGCGACAGCTTCCAGCACCAGTTTCTTATGCTGGTCGGGGTTGTATTCGCCGTATTTTCCGGCGTCGGCCAGGTAGACTTTACCGTTGAATTTCGGGGCCTGGGCTTCGCTGCCGATCAGGACCATGGCGCTGTCGGCGCCAAGCTGTCCGGCAAAGGCCTGCAGTTCATAGGTGGAGTCGAGCAGTTTTCCTTCCCGGTACTCACATACAAGAAGTGCTTTCATAATTTCCTCCGTGCAGAAGCGATTACTTTTGTTGTTTTTTTCTGGTGGCTGGCTGCCTATCTGAGAACGGTGGTTTTTCCCTTGAGTATCCCCAGCAGTTTATCGACCAGTTCCCCTACGTCTCCTTCGAGGACAATGCCTCCTCCTTTTTTGGCGGGGGGGTACATCTTGTCGGTGGCGGTCAGTTCTGCTTCTTTGAGCAGGTCAGCGACCGGCAGGGTCTGGAGTTCTTTCTTCTTGGATTTCATGATGTTGGGGAGGGTCGGGTAGCGTGGGGTATTGAGCCCCAACTGACAGGTGACGACAGCCGGGAGTTTCATCCTGGCTACGCCTTTGATCCCGCCTTCCAGTTCTCTCTTGACGGTGATGGTGCCGTTGTCGTAGGCAAAACCGACCAGGGTGGTGGCGCAGGCCATTCCGAGCTGTTCGGCGATGGTGACCCCTACCTGGGCGGAGCCCCGGTCCTGGGACTGCATGCCGGTAAAGATCAGGTCGAACTGCTGTTCTTTGGCATAGCTGGCGATGGTGGCGGCGACCTGCCACGGGTCTTTCTGGTAGTATTTGTTGTCCAGGATATGGACGCCGCGGTCCCCACCCATGGCGAGGGCCTTTTTGATCGCTTCCACGACCCGGTCTGGGCCGATGGAGAGGATGGTTATTTCAGGTTCGTTCCCCAGCTGTTCTTTGAGCTGGACGGCCTGCTCCACGGCGTATTCGTCGTATTCGTTCATGCGGAAGGCCAGGTCGGCTTCGTCATACCAAGTCCCTTCGCTGTTGATCTTGAATCTGGATTCCATGTCGGGAACCTGTTTTATGCAGACGAGTATTTTCATAATACCTCCATTGTTGTCACAGTGACCCAGAGAAAACCCAAAAAGCAGTTAACGCGTTTAGTGCCTTTCTCCGCCGGCTCCGGGTCTCTATGACGGATTTAATTTTGTACTGTTATCCTCTCGGCGACGATTTCGGCCAGGTCTTTGACAATGATCTCGCCTTCGGCACCTCCGGTCTTAATGCCGTCCTCGAACATGGTGAGGCAGAAGGGGCAGTTGGAGATGAGCAGCGGGGCGCCTGTTTCGGTGGCCATCCTGACCCTTGCCTCGCTGATCTTGGTGCCGATCTTTTCCTCGGCGAGGATCCGGCCGCCGCCGGCGCCGCAGCAGAAGCTGTCGTATCCGGTTTTGTCCATTTCGTTGATCCGGCCGCCAGCGGCGTGGAGGACGTTGCGCGGCTGCTGGATGATGTCCTTGTAGCGCCCCAGGTAGCAGGAGTCGTGGTAGGTGTAGTCGAACTGGTGCGCCTCAATCGACAGACTGCCGTTGTTGATCAACCGGTCGAGGAAGACGGTGTAGTGTTCCACGTCGATGTCAAGCCCAAGGTCCTTGTAGTCGCGGCCGAGGGTGTTGAGGCAGTGGGGGCAGGTGGTGACGATCTTCTTGATGTCGGATGCCTTTATCTGTTCAATGTTCTCCTGGGCGGTCATCTGGTAGAGGTATTCGTTCCCCAGCTTCCGCAATGGTTCGCCGCAGCATTTTTCTTCCTTGCCGAGGATCCCGACTCTGACGCCGGCAGCGTTGCAGATTTTGATGAAGCTCCTGGCTACTTCCTGGTTCCTTTTGTCGAAGGAGGCGTAGCAGCCGACGAAGTAGAGGATGTCTACCGTTGCACCGTCGCTCATCTGTTGGACGTCGAGTCCTTCGGTCCAGTCGCCGCGGCCGGCGTAGGCCAGGCCGAAGGGGTTGCCGTTTACTTCGATGTTATTGACGGCGACCATTACTTCTTCGCCGGGGAATTCGCCTTGCATGAGGACCAGGTTACGCCGCATGTCGACGATCTTGTTGACGTGTTCGATGTCGGCAGGGCAGATCTCCTGGCAGGCGCGGCAGGTGGTGCATGACCAGAGTACGTCCTGACTGACGGTCTCGATCAGGTTGGCCTGGGGGTTGGTGAAGGCTGCCTCTCCTATCTGCTGGACGACTTTCATGGGAGAGAGCGGTTTGTCGGTGTTCCAGGCGGGACAGCGGTCCTGGCACCGTTTGCAGCTGGTGCAGGCGTCAGCGTCGAAGATGTCTTTCCAGGAGAGGTCCTGGATCTTGTCGACGCCGAAATGTTCGACCCCCTCTTCTTCCAGGTTGATGGTGGCGATGGTTCCCTTTTCCCTCTGGTCGGCGAACAGGTAGTTGGCAGGGGTGGTGAACAGGTGGCGGAATTTGCTCCATGGGATGGTGACGATGAAACCCATGACGAGGATGAAATGGACCCACCACCAGAGTTTGTGCATCTGCCGCAGGGACTGGTCGTCGAGGCCGGCAAACTGGTTGGCGACGAAGAGGCCGATGGGGGAGAAGCGGGCGAGTTCAGGGTTATTGCGCAGTTCGGTGGCGGCTATCCGCACCCCTTCGGCAAAGAAGCCGGTGATGATGATGGCGGTGATGATGATATGCATCAGGTAGTCGTCGCGGGTGATCTTGAGCCCCTCGGGCCTGACCAGAAAACGGCGGAGCGTAAGGCCGAAGAGCATGACCAGGGCGATGAAGCCGGCCAGGTCGAGGATCAGGGAGTAGAGCTTATAAAAGTGTCCCGTGAGAAACCGTATATGGAACAGCGGGTCGGAGAAGTCAGCCTGGGCCATAATCAGGAGGGTGCCGATGAAGAGGAGGACGAAACCCCAGAAAAAGAGCGCGTGGGGTACCCCGGGCCCTCTCACGCGCAGAACCTTGAACTGGCCGAAGAGATTTTTCAGAAGCAGGATGATACGGCCGCTGAGGTTGTCGAGCCGGTTCAGCTCCTTGCCCAGACGGTACACCTCCACCCGTTTGTAGAACCCATAGGCGCAGACAGCAAAGGCAATGGCGGTGAACAGATACATGGGGAGGATCACCCCGTGGCCGACGTTCCAATAGATTTCTCTGGTTGCTTCCATGCAAACTCCTGCTTTCTGACTTTGATCCAATGAATGTCGCAGAACGTCCAGATTTGCGTCAGGCCAAGGCGCCGAGGAGGAGCGCGGAGGCGTGGCGGGCGCCACGTCGCACAAGCGAGCGACGAAGGCAACGCCGGCATGGCGCAAATATGGACGTTCCTACCCTACCCTACCCGAGCAGCAGCTTCGAAATGACATGACCACTCTCTGCACCTCGTTGGTCCCCTCGTAGATCTCGGTAATTTTGGCATCGCGATACATCCGCTCCACCTCATACTCAACGATGTAACCGTAGCCTCCATGGATCTGGATCGCTTCCTTGGTGACGTAAGTGGCGGCCTCCGAAGCGAGCATCTTGCACATGGCAGATTCCATGGTGTAGCTCTTTTTGCTGTCCTTGAGACAGGCAGCCTTGTAGGTCATCAGCTTGCTTGTCTCGATCCGGGCGTACATGTCGGCCAGCTTGAACTGGATCGCCTGCAGGTCGCAGATGGGATGACCGAACTGCTTCCGTTCCTTGGAGTAGGCCAGAGACCGCTCGAATGCGCCTTCAGCGATCCCCAGCGCCTGGGAGGCAATGCCGATCCGGCCGCCGTTCAGCGTATCCATGGCGATCTTGAACCCCTGCCCTTCCTGGCCGAGGAGGTTGGCTGCCGGGATCCTGACGTTGTCCAGGGCAAAGGCGGTGGTATAGCTGCCGCGGATGCCCAGCTTCTTCTCGTTTTTGAGGATCTCCACCCCCGCTGATTGAAGGTCGACAATGAAGGCCGAGACCCCCTTGTGCTTGAGGCTCTTGTCATGGGTGGCGAAGACGACGCCGGTCCCCTTGTAGCCGCCATTGGTGATAAAGATCTTCGAGCCGTTAAGGATGAACTCGTCACCCTCACGCTTGTAGGTGGTGGCGATGGCGCCGGCGTCGCTCCCCGCATCCGGCTCGGTCAGGAGGAAACAGCCGATGATCTCGCCGGTGTTCAGGGCGGGGAGCCACTTTTTCTTCTGCTCTTCGGTGCCGAAGGTGTAGATCGGACCGCAGCAGAGGGAGGTGTGGGCCGAGATAAGAACGCCACTGGAACCACAGGCCTTGGAAACCTCCTCGACGACAATGGCGTAGGAAAGCATGTCCAGGCCGGCTCCGTCATACTCCTCCGGCAGATAGCTGCCGAGAAAACCCATTTCGCCCATCTTTTTCACCAGGCTGTCCGGGATCATGTGCTCCTCGTCAATCTGGATGGCTATTGGCTTGATCTCCTTCTCGACAAAATCACGGACGGAGTCTCTTAAAACTTTATGGTCCTGGCTCAACTCGAAATCCATCTTACACCCCCTCGAAATATGTTATTGCGTTAAGTTTGCAACTATTCAAGCATGCTCAGTTTGGCTAGCTTTCCAGTGTACTACGAGCTTCATAACCCCTCCCAGCCTCCCCTTAACTTAAGGGGAGGAGATTAACTTCCCCCTCTTAAGTTAAGAGGGGGTTAGGGGGAGTTATGGGTCTTCGTGGCTGGTTTAGGTTATTTCCCCTTGAACTCCGCCTTGCGCTTATCGACGAATGCCCCCATCCCCTCTTTCTGGTCCTCGGTGGCGAACAGGACGCCGAACAGGGAACCTTCGTAGCGGACGCCGTCCGGCTTGGTCATGTTGAGGCCGTTAACAATGGCGTTCTTGGCGTAGCTGACACCGAGCCGGCCGTTTTTGGCAATTTCCCGGGCTAGCTCCATCACCTTGCCGGCCAGTTCCGCCTGGGGGCAAACCTCGTTGACGATCCCCCAGGTCAGGGCCTTTTGTGCCGGTATAATCCGGCCGCTGAAGACAAGCTCCTTGGCCCGATTGGGGCCGATCAGCCGTGGCAGGTTCTGGGTGCCGCCGAAACCGGGGATGATGCCGAGGGTAACCTCGGGGAAGCCGAATCTGGCGTTCTCCGCAGCGTAGATAACATCACAGGCCAGGGCCAGCTCCAGGCCGCCCCCCAGTGCGTAACCGTTTACCGCGGCGATGACCGGTTTGGTCATCTTTTCGATGAAGAGCATCACCCGTTGACCCTGGAGGGCGAACTGATGCCCCTCGTAGGAGGTCATTGCCACCATTTCCTTGATGTCGGCCCCGGCAACGAAGGCCTTCTCGCCGGCGCCGGTAATGATGACGACCTGGGCCTTGCTATCGTTTTCAATCTCGTAGAGAGTACACTCCAGTTCGCCGAGCAGCTGGCTGTTGAGGGCATTGAGGCTTTCCGGCCGGTTAATCTTGACCAGGGCAATGCCGTCGGTAATTTCATACAGGATGTTTTTAGTTTCCATGACCATCTCCCGTTAATAAGTATAAAAACCTCTGCCCGATTTTTTCCCAAGATAACCGGCATTGACCATCTTCACCAGCAACGGACAGGGGCGGTATTTTGGGTCCTTGAACCCGTCATGGAGGACATTGCAGATGGCGAGCACCGTATCCAGCCCGATGAAATCGGCAAGGACGAGCGGTCCCATCGGCTGGTTCGTACCGAGCTTCATCCCCTTGTCGATGTCTTCCGCCGAGGCGATCCCCTCGTACAGGGCAAAGGCCGCCTCATTGATCATCGGGATCAGGACCCGGTTGACGATGAAACCTGGATAATCCTCGGCGACCGCCATCTCTTTGCCCAGCTTGGCGACCAGGGCGCTGATGGCCTGGAAAGTCTCTTCGCTGGTGGCCAGACCGCGGATCACCTCAACCAGCTGCATTAGCGGCACCGGGTTCATGAAATGCATGCCGATCACCTTGTCGGGCCTTTTGGTAACAGCACCAATCCGGGTAATGGAGATGGACGAGGTGTTGGAAGCAAGGATGGCATCCTTGCCGACGATCTCGTCCAGCTTGCGGAACAGATCGAACTTGAGCGCCTCGTTCTCACTCGCCGCCTCAACCACCAGATCACAGGCGGAAAAGTCGTTCAAATCCTTGGTCACGGCGATCCGCGCCATGATCCCCTGGATGCTGGTGCTGAAGATAATACCCTTCTTCGCCTGCCGCTCAAGGTTCTGCTCAATGGTTTTCAGCGTCTTTTCCAGCTGCGCCTCGGATATGTCGTAAATCAGAACCTGGTAAGCATGCTGGGCAAAAACATGAGCTATCCCGTTCCCCATCTGCCCGGCACCTAAAACACCGACTACCTTGAACATAGTACCCTCCCGATCTATTTATTAAGTCACAGATTAAATGATCAAACCCTTTCAAAAATCACTGCAACCGCCTCGCCACCGCCGATGCAGAGGGTGGCCAGACCGTAACGGCCCTGCCGCTTGTGCAGTTCCCGGATCACCGTTGCCGCCAGCCTGCCGCCGCTGGCGCCGATGGGGTGGCCTATGGCGCAGGCGCCGCCGTTTACGTTCACCTTGGCCGGATCGAGCTCCAACTGCTTGATGGCGATCATGGTAACCGCGGCAAAGGCCTCGTTTATCTCGTACAGATCGATGTCACTGACCTTGAGCCCTGCCCTGTTGCAGACAGCCTTGATCGCCCCAACCGGCGCATCGGTGTACAGATCGGGATGCATGCTGCAACTGGCGTATGCGACTATCCGTGCCTTGGGGTTGAGATTGCAACGCTTGACTGCCGCTTCACCCGCCAGGAGGGAAAATGCTGCGCCGTCATTGATGGTGGAGGCATTAGCGGCGGTGATGGTACCGTCCTTCCTGAACACCGGCCTGAGCTGGGTCAGCTTGGCAAAGTCAACCTTGAAAGGCTCCTCGTCGTCGGACACCACCTCGTCACCCTTCCGCCCCTTCTTGACAACGGGAGCAATCTCGTCCTTGAAAACGCCGCCTTTAACCGCATCCTGGGCCAGACGATAGGAACGGAGCGCAAATTCATCCTGCGCTTCCCTGGTGAGGTCATGCTTACGGATGGCATCCTCAGCGATCTCACCCATGTGCCGCCCTGAATACGGATCCTGCAGACCGTCGTATATCATCAGGTCGATAAGCTCGCCATGCCCCATCCGGTAACCGTAACGGGCCTTCTTCAAGATGAACGGGGCGAGGGACATGGTCTCCATGCCGCCGGCGACGACCAGACCCGAGTCTTCAAGCATAATGGAACCGGCGCCGAGCATGATCGACTTCAGGCCGCTGCCGCAGACCTTGTTGATGGTCATGGCATGAACATCATCAGGAATGCCCGCCGCCCGCATCGCCTGGCGGGCCGGAGCCTGCCCCACACCGGCGGGCAGCACCTGGCCAGCAATAACCTCGTCAACCTCTGCCGGGTCAAGCCCGGTGCGCTCCAGCAGAGCCTTTATCACTGCGCCACCCAGAAGGGGAGCCTCCACGTCGGACAATACCCCGCCAAATGAGCCAAACGGAGTTCTCTGGGACTCAACAACAAACACTTCTTTCATTGTTACCTCCACCAGTAGAAATTTGAATCAAATATACATTCAGTTTACGTACATGTCAAGCATATTTAAAACAGGTTTATATTAATCAGTGGTTTCTTAAAGCGTTGCGGGGCCTCTCACAATGCCGGTCTATCTTTAGCCGAAATAAATATGTTTGCATTATAATGAATTGTCATTGGAAAGCGGTCATCTCTTTTTAACGTAAAGGGAATGCGCGCAGCAGTCCCGTTTCGCCACACCAATACTACCAGAAAATGAAAAAGGGGCATGCCATCCGTTGTTTTTTCTCCGGACACCCCCCCAGCAATTGTGATGGGAGACCATATCATCAGGAGGGGAAGCTCGTCTTGAAATGGGTGAGGGAATATTTCCAGCTTGGGTTTGGCAATCGGAAGAGCAATACTGAAGCGGCGGGAATCTTTTATGAGCCTGCAATGGTGCCCTTATCATGGCAAAAAAAACCGCCCTATTCAAGGGGGGTATTTACTTCTGTGAATATTTCAGGGTATTGTTGCTGAGCTTTTCATCGTGAAGGCCCACTTCTCCGTTACACCCGCCGGGAGACAGCGGTGGATCGTCTTCGCGTATAAATCTGGACATTTCCCTATATACAGCAAGAGCTATTCAACATCCTCTTAACCGAGCGTCCCTGTCTATAGCCGAGACGGGGAATACAAAAACCCCTTGCCTGCCCTGAGAGCAATCGACCGTGATGGACGTGAGCACACAGAACGTGAGGCAAGGGGTAGTTTTTACGTGCGAAACAGGGTTACTTGGTGGCTTTCGGCTCAGACGCCGGAGTGACAACAGAAACGTCAGTCAGGGCCTTTCTTGCCAACTCGAAATTCTTGGTCACATAGCTCTGGAAGAATTCGAAACCGTTATTGACGGATTCGCTCCAGAAGTCAACGATGGGTTTCGCTTCCTTGGGAAGATTCTTGGTAGCCTTTTCGACCAATGCCTTCGTCTCTTTCTTGATATCGACGGCTTGGCTAAAAGCGTCTTTGTAGAAGTTCTCCATCACCGCCAGGTTCTTCACCGGTGCATCCTTGGCCGTCCAATCGAGTTCGAGACCGCTTTCCACGTGCGACTTCAGGCTGGCCAGACCCTTTTGGCCCTCCTTGAAGTAAATGCTGACGGCTTTCTTCCCCTCTTCGGGAATGGAGGGAGTTGCTCCCAGAAGGGAGTCGGTCGCTGATGCTGCCTGACCCGAGAAAGCGCTCAGTGCATCGAAGCTCATTTTGATCGCGCTTTTGTTGAAGGCCAAGATCTCTTTGCTGAAATTTGGGGTTTCCATTTTTTAGTCTCCTTTTCTGACTTGTTGTTTTGACTGCCTTTTGTTTCACGTAAACAAAATATATATAAATATTAAACAAAAGTCAAGGGAGATATTGATAAATGTTTAAATATTGCTTTTTGGTGTAAAGATATATATATTACTCCATGGCTCGGCGGTTTGTCGAGTCGCTTCCAAACAGATCTCCTTATCTCTATAATTACAAAGAAAGCGGTTACTTGAAGATGATCAGCAAAGAACAGAAAGACCTTTTCCGAAAAGCGGTGGGCAAGCTCCTTGAGAAACGTCGATTAGAAAAGGGGATGAACCGCAAGGAACTTGGCGTTGCGTTGGGCTACGAAGGCAACAGCGCGGTACAGGTGGTGGCTCGTTTCGAGTCTGGCCGCGCCGGCGTTCCAAAGGCGAAAATCGAGAAGTTGCTGGAGATTCTGAACATCACGAACAAAGACTTCGGCCTCGTCGGCTCCAAGTCGTTGAAGAATTTCATCGCCGCCAGCGGCTTTCTCAGCTCCCCGGTGGCGCCTTGGGGCAACGCCATGGTCGATTTCATGGAGGCCACCGAGGCCAGCTTAATGAAAGAGGCGCTCACAGAGGAAGACAGCACCGATGAACCGCCAACCGATTCCCATGCCGACACGTACCAGGATGTCATCCGCATCATGAGACTTCATCGGGTCCAGAAAAAGGAGGCGCACCTTACCCTTTTTGAACGACTGGATCTGCTGGACAGCCTAAGCGAAGGAGATGAAGACAAGCTTGCTGATATGCTTGTCACCCTGAAAATTGACCCGGTTGAGGCTTATCGGGAGATCGAGGGGCACTTGATGGAGCGGTTGAAAGGGGCTAAGAATTGAGGCTCCCTTTCGGCTTTTCGTCCTTGCCTCTCCATACCCTTTCGACGCCTATCCGCTAATATTCACGGCAAGGGGCCGTGCCATCCTGCCACTGATCTTGACAACTAAACAACTACACTCCGTCACAACTGAATCCATTGTCCGGCGCGCCAACCCCTCCCATCCCCCTGACATTCCACCCGCGTAGCGTTCCACAAAACGGTACCCACTGATTGATAGTTATTTAAACTTTGTTTATTTTCTCCACTTTTTACTTGCACAAAACAACACCACCGCCTATAATTTGTTTAATTTTTGTTTATCTACCTTGTCCGTTCAGGGTGGATATAAATCCAGAGCGAGTCAAGATGCGATGAGAGGGGACAATATGCAGGATTTTTTTAAACAGCAGCCAGATTGGCTAAAGACCTGGCAAGAGAGCCAGGAAAAGTTGACGAAACAGTTCGCCGGGTTGACCGAGGAGTGGATGGAAAATACGCTCGGCAACAAGAAAAAAGAACCTGACTTTTTCGAGGGGTGGTTCAAGTCCCAAAGCGATTTGGAGGAACAGTTCAAAGAATTCAGCAAGCGCCTGAACGAAATGATCAATAGCGCTTGGAGTGACAAGATTCCCGCTGAAGTGCTGAAGTTTATGAACATCTCCTTCTTCGAGGAGTTTTACAAAAACTGGCTTTCCAACCTCGAGTTGCCGGGAGGGGTGAAAAACCCCCTGGGGATTGATGGCGGTTGGCAGCAAGCAACCAACTTTCTTCGTTCTTTCATGGAGAAAGATCACCCATTCTTCTCCTCTTTCGGTAACACCAACATTACCGATCAAGTGAGCCGGATCTTCGGGATGCTGCAAGGCGCTTTGGGGCAAGAAGAAACCGCTTTCAGCAATATCGCGAGCGGTTATCAGGATTTATTCAGCAAATTGTTCGACTCCACCACGGCTCAAGGCACTGAGAAGCTGGCCGAGGGTTTCGAGGCATGGGCGAAGGAGATGGAAAAGCATCTTTCGGCTCCGAAACTGGGGATCAACAGAGAACTGGCCCATGACATGTCCCAGGCATTGGTGCTGTCTCAGGATTACATTCAAACGTACATCAAAATGGCGCGGCTTGTTGAAGCAACCTCTCGTAAGGCGGGAATCCGCTTTCAGACCAAATTGAGCGAATCGGCCCTTAAAAATAAACCGGTGAATAAGTTTGCCGACCTTTGCGCCCTTTGGTCGGTTGAAAACGAAGCCGTCTTTCTTGAGGTTATGGGCAGCCAGGAGTTTGCCAAACTTCAGGGCGATTTTGTCAACGCCGGGCATCGGCTGAAGATCCAGTGGAATAAACTGGCAGAAAAGGCGCTGGAGCCGACGCCGATCGCCCTCAAGCGGGACCTTGACCTGGCCATCGCAGAGATCCATCAAATGAAACGAGACATGAAAACCTTCCAGCGCGAGTTACGCGAAAAGGAAAAAGAGGCGCGGGTGGCACGCGAGGCGCAGGCCGCAGCGGAAGAAGAGGCTAAAAAAGCAAAAATCGCCGCTAAAGCCGCCGAAGCTGCTGCACAAGATGAGGCGAAAAGAGCGAAGGCGGCCGTGAAAGCCGTCGAGGCTGCAGCACAAGATGAGGCAAAAAAAGCGAAGGCTGCCGTAAAAGCTGCCGAGGCTGCGGCACAAGATGAGGCGAAAAAGGCGAAGGCGGCCGAAGCCGTTGCGGAGGAGTTGGCGAAACGGGCAAAAACCGACAACAAAACCGTCAAAGCCGCAACCGAGGCTACCACCAAAACCAAGTCTAAGAACGTTTAGGAGAGGACACGATGCTTACTTTCCCGCATAAATTCAAGGAATCTCTGGAAGATTTCAACAAGTTCGCCGCGAACCTTAGAAAAGGGGTGGAGAACCTGGCATCGATCGATGAAATCATGGTTGGTCAAGCTGAGCACCATGCAAGCTGCGGCAGCTGCCGAACATGCCTAAAAGCCTGCACAGAAAAAGAGCTGGTTTACCAGGATGGCAAGCGCAAACTGTACCGCTACAAGCAGCGAGCGAAAAAGGTTTGCCACGTGCCCACGCTGATCGTGTACGCCCTGGTCAACCGGTACACCATGCTCGACCTGCAGCCCAATCGCTCAGTGATTCGCAACCTGCTCGATCATGGCCAGGACGTGTATCTGATCGACTGGGGATACGCCGATCGTATGGATCGTTTCATGACCATGGAGGATTACATCGATGGGTTCATCAACGACTGTGTTGATTTTATCCGCGAGCAACACCAGCTGGAGGCAATCAATCTATTGGGGGTTTGCCAGGGGGGGACCTTCTCCGCCATTTATGCCGCGCTTAACCCGGAGAAAGTGAAGAATTTCATCTCGCTGGTAACGCCCATCGACTTCGACACGAAAGACAGCCTGCTGAACGTGTGGGCCACCTCATTCGACGTCGATCTGCTGGTGGATGCCTACGGCAATGTTCCCGGTGATATGATGAACAGCGCGTATATGATGATTCAGCCCTTCAGCCTCAGCGTACAGAAGTACATTAACATGGTGCAGATTATGGAGGATGCCGACAAATTGGCCGACTTCCTGCGCATGGAAGCCTGGATTTTCGATAGCCCCGACCAGCCAGGGGAGACGCTGCGCCAGTTTCTCAAGGACTTTTATCAAGACAATAAACTGGTGAAAGGGGAGTTTAAGCTCGGCGGGCGCATGGTGGACCTGAAAAACATCACCATGCCGGTGCTCAATATTTATGCCGAGTTTGACACGCTGGTTCCCCCCGCCTCTTCCAAGGCGTTGCAGAAGCACGTCGGCAGCGGGGACGTGCAGGAGCTAACCTACTCCGTTGGGCACATCGGCATGTTCGTTTCCGGCAAGACGCAGAAAACGCTGGCGCCGAAAATCGCCGAGTGGATCAACGCAAGAGTATGATGCTTCGGCATATTTAATTTATTTTTTTACAGAGAGGTTTCGATGATCATCAAGGACAATGTATTTGTTATTACAGGCGCTGCTCGTGGATTGGGCTTCGCCTTCGCTAAAGACCTGGCCGAAGCCGGCGCCAGGTTGGCGCTGGTGGACATGAACGCCGAAGGGCTGGAGCAGGCCGCTAATTCGTTGCGGGAACGGGGCACAGAGGTACGGTGCTATGCCGCAAACGTTACTTCGGAAGAAGAGGTGATCACTCTCTTTAACAACGTGCAGCGTGATTTCGGCCAGATCGATGGCCTCATCAATAACGCCGGTATCACTCGTGATGCCATGCTGGTAAAGCGCACTAACGGTGACATCATAAAGATGTCGTTAAAAGACTGGCAGCAGGTCGTCGACGTCAATCTTACCGGTACATTTCTATGCGGCCGGGAAGCCGCTGTACACATGGTAAAAGGAAATCGCAAGGGCGTGATTGTCAACATCAGCAGCATCTGCAGAAACGGCAACATCGGCCAGAGCAATTACTCAGCCACCAAGAGCGGTGTCGCCGCACTGACGTCCACCTGGGGCAAGGAACTTTGCCGGTATGGCATAAGGGTTGGCGCCATCGCCCCGGGTTACGTCAACACGGAAATGGTGCAGCAGATCCGTCCCGAAGTATTGGAGAAAATCACGGCTCAGGTCCCGTTGGGACGTTTGGCCGAACCCGCAGAGATCGCCCACACCGCTCGCTACATCATTGAGAACGATTACTTCTCCAGCCGGACCATCAGCGTGGATGGCGGTTTTCGTCTCTAAGCCTTATTATTTAGCTTGCTGCTTAACTCTAAGCCCCCATTCTCAAAGTGAGAAGGGGGCTTCTATTGTTTGGCACTTTACCAGTGCCGAGCGATTGTAGCAGTCAAGATGAGGTCGGTTGTAGGATATCTCGATGTACGCCCTGATCTCTCGCATTGCCTCCCGTCTGGTTGTAAAACGTTTGTGGTATACCGGATTTGATATACAATACGAGTACAAGCCGTTCGATACATTCAAGAGGCTCCATCCCCAAGAGGAGATCGAAGGCACCGGTGTCGGGCTGCAATCGTCAAAAATATAGTCAACCCTCATGGTGGAACCATTTGGGCCGAGAGTGGAATAGAGACCGGATCCACATTCTACTTCACACTACGATCACCTGCATGCTGATGCGACTCTTTACCCGGGAATAATATGGATACTTTTCTAGAAAATCCAAAACTATCTGGTGTGCGCGAAACCACTATCCTGATCGTTGATGACGATACGCACAGTCTGGCAATGGTTTCTGTGCTTCTGAAAGGCGCTAATTTTACCATCCTTGTGGCAGAAGACGGCGAAAGCGGGCTGAAAAGGGCTAACCATGCCAGGCCTGACCTCATCCTGCTTGACGTAATGATGCCGGGAATGGACGGATTTGAGATCTGTCGCAGATTGAAGGCCGCGGAAGAGACAAAAGATATTCCGGTGATTCTCATGACGGCCATGGCTGACTCTGAGCATAAGGTAAGAGGGTTTGAGGCGGGAGCCGTGGACTATGTTACCAAGCCCTTCCAGCGGCAAGAGCTCCTGGCCCGCGTTGGCGTGCATCTGCGCATGCGAGAGCTTACCAGAAGACTTCAGGAAGCGAACGATTCTCTGGAAAAACGGGTCGAAGAGCGGACCATGGAGTTGATGAACTCGGAAAGGCAATTGACAGATATTATCAATTTCCTGCCCGATGCAACCTTTGCCGTTGATCTGGAAGGAAGAATCACCGTGTGGAACCGAACCGCCGAAGAGTTCACCGGCGCAAAGGCCCAGGATATGCTCGGCAAGGGAAACCACGAATATGCTCTGCCCTTCTATGGAATCAGACGACCTTTGCTCATTGACCTGGTGCTCAGGCCATCCCTGCAAATCGAAAAGCTGTTTACTTCTGTCAAGAGGATTAACGGAACGTTCATCGGCGAGAACTACACCAGGAGCATCAAGCGCGGCGAGGTGTATATGCAGGCGATAGCCGCTCCCCTCTATGATTCCGAGGGGAGAATGGTCGGGGCGATCGAGTCGGTCCACGACATCACCGACCGCAAGCAGGCCGAGGAAGAGTTGCGATTCTCGAACACCTTACTGCGAACGCAGCAGGAGGCATCCCCGGACGGGATACTCGTTGTGGGCGAGAACGGACAGATTCTTTCCTGCAATCAGCAATTTGTCGATATGTGGCATATTCCCGCCGACGTTGTTGCATCGATGTCCGACGAACGTGCGCTGCAATCGGTACTGGACAGACTGGTGAATCCCGAAGAGTTTCTTGAGCGGGTGCGATATCTCTACGAACACCCGGAGGAGAAAAGTCAAGATATAATCGATCTGATCGGCGGTATCACGTTCGAACGGTACTCGGCACCGATGATCGGCATCGACAAAAGACATAACGGCCGGGTCTGGTACTTTCGCGACATAACCAAACGCAAGAGGGCCGAGGAAGCGTTCAGGCAAAGCGAGGAGCGGTTCAGGCAGATATTCGAGCAGCATCAGGATGCAGTCATGCTTCTCAACAGCGTGACTCTGGCGGTAATCGACGCAAACGCAGCGGCTGAGCAGCTTTATGGTTTCACCCGTAAGGAATTGATCAAGTCAGGTACGGGGATATTCTTTAACCCCGGCGAGTATGAGGAGTTCGTGAGTTTCGTCGGTGAAGTCAGAAGTAACGGCAGCGCATACCTTGCAAATAAGATGAACGTCAGAAAAAACGGCGCTAAAATCCTGGTCGCCATACGTGGACAGTTGATTCTCCTGCAGGGCGAAGAAGTGGTCTACTGCTCTTTCATGGATGTAACGAAAAAAGTCCGGATGGAACTGGAGGCAAAGGAGGCCGAAGCGATGTTGATCCATGCGAACAAGATGGCGTCGCTCGGCATGCTCGTTTCCAGCATCGCCCACGAAATCAACAACCCGAACAATTACATCATGTCGAATGCTTCGCTCCTCTCCGCCACCTGGAAGGACGCCATCGAGGTCATGGAGGAATATGCCAAGGAGCATGACGAGTTTTACCTTGGCGGGGTATCCTTTTCAACGGCGCGCAAAGATGTCCCGGCTCTCTTGTCGGGCTTGATGGGGGGGGCACGCAGAATAGATGCCATCGTCAACAGTCTGAAGGACTTTGTCCGCCAGGATGATGCCAGTCTTGGGGAGCGTATTGATGTGGGGAAAGCGGTCAGGATTGCGTGTCTGATTGTCGAGCATAAGATAAAAAAACATACCGTCAATTTCTATCTCAATATCGAAGAGAAGATCCCTTACGTGGTGGGTAATGCGCAACAGTTAGAGCAGGTAGTGATCAACCTGGTAATGAATGCATTGAACGCATTACCGACCAAAAACGGCAGGATATTCGTCTCGGTCAGTCATCCAGAGCATAGCAGGCACGTCGAAATCACGGTGCGGGACGAAGGGGTGGGCATGCCTGAAAACGTGCTTGCCAGGCTGTCAGAGCCGTTCTTTACCACCAGGAGAGACTCGGGGGGAACCGGCCTTGGCCTGTTTATTTCACGATCAATCGTTGAGAAGCATAACGGCGTCATGGAATTCGAATCCGAACCGGGGAAGGGGACGACCGTTACGGTGAAGCTGCCGATTACCACAAATGGACGATGAGTAAAGGAGGCCGCCCATGGATCATAAAAATCACGCTAAAAATTTCGCCTCTTCAGTAATCGTTCTGGTGGACGATGAACCGGAAATCCTGTTCAGTTCCGCCGCGATCTTGCGCAGGGCAGGACTGGAAAATCTGCATACGCTTGAGGATAACCGCAAACTCCTTCCTCTCCTTGCCGAACAAGAGGTGGCGGTAATCGTCCTGGATCTGTGGATGCCCCATGTTTCCGGGCAGGAGCTGCTCGAGGAAGTTGTTTCCAATTATCCCCAGGTGCCGGTTATCGTCATGACCGCGGCAAGCGAGATTGAAACCGCCGTGGCGTGCATGAAGGCCGGCGCCTTTGATTACCTGGTGAAACCGGTTGAGGTGAGCCGTTTCATCTCCTGCATCAGAAGGGCACTGGAAATGAACTCCCTGCGCCGCGAAAATTCGTCGTTGCGGGAGACTCTGCTGACGGGACGACTGAAGCATGAAGACGTGTTCTCCTGCTTTATCACGCAGGAGAGCAGAATGAAGGCGATCTTCGGTTATCTGGATGCGGTGGCGGAGACGGGCCAGCCGGTTCTCATCACCGGCGAAACCGGGGTTGGAAAGGAGAGGCTGGTCAGGGCGCTGCATAGACTGAGCGGCCGAACGGGCGACCTTGTTGCCGTGAATGTGGCCGGCCTCGATGACATGATGTTTTCCGATACCCTTTTCGGTCACAAGAAGGGGGCATACACGGGGGCTGAGCAGGCGCGGGAAGGGATGATCGCCAAGGCGGCAGGCGGGACCCTCTTCCTCGATGAAATCGGTGATCTGAACCTGACATCGCAGGTGAAGCTGCTCCGCCTTTTGCAAGAGGGGGAATACTATCCTCTAGGGTCGGATGTCATCAGGCGGAGCGACGCCCGGATCGTCGTGGCCACCAATCAGAATCTCCGCCATTTCATGGCGGAGGGGAAATTCAGGAAGGATCTGTACTATCGCCTGAGCGCCCACCAGGTAAATGTGCCGCCGTTGCGCGAACGAAAGGAGGATATTCCGCTGCTGCTCGACCATTTCCTTGCCGAAGCAGCAACCACCTTCAACAAGAAAAAGCCGACACTCCCACCTGAACTGGTCAGCTATCTTTCGGTCTACCATTTTCCCGGAAACATCCGAGAACTCAGGGCGATGATTTTCGATGCCATGGCACGCCATGGGCGAGGGGTAATGTCAATGTCTGCGTTCAGGAACGTGATCGGCCAGCACGATGCTTTCGTGGAACGTTCCCCGACAACACTCGAGTTCAAGTGGCCGAAAGGACTCTCAGGACGGTTTCCCACTCTAAAGGAGGCCGAAAACTATCTCATTGAGGAAGCGCTGGCGCGGGCAAAGGGAAATCAGGGCGCCGCCGCATCCTTTCTGGGCATAAGTCGCCAGGCCCTCAATCAGAGACTCGCCAGAATGCATGCTGACAAGGGCGAGGGGTAATAATCTCCGGAGTGAGCCCTGTCATGGGCTTGAATTTAAGGCCATCTCCGGTTGATTGCCCTTGAAGACCTGATTAGTGTAAGTTTTTATGCCCCTGCAATGTTTGTTGCATTTGATTCCAACTCCTTGTATTCCCTATGATATAGTGTTTTTCCCCTTTATCCTCGCAAGTTACGTTGCATCCCTTCCGTTTATATTCACTTTGTTATTCTCCTGTAACATTCCGATTTTATTATCATATTCCCGACAACTACATGGGTGCCATGCTGGCATATCTAATGCAGTACCGATAGCCTTGGAAGAGCCGTCGAACCGTCAGTTTTTTTGCTTTTACCGGAAAAGCTTAGCTCTTGGCCGATCATGATTTCGGCTTTGTCAGTAAGGGGGACGGTATTGAAATCCAGAGCAAAACCATTAATTAAAAAATTATGCGCCCCCTGGTTTGGTCCGATTATCAGTAACCTGAATTTTCAGGGGCCCCCCAGCCCCTAGTTTCGAGTAGTTTTGAGCGATAAGGAGATACGTTTCTATGTCAACTGCACCAACAATCGATCGCTTTTTTGAACTTGCTGAACACCTCGCTTCTGACTTTTCACTGCTCAAGGGAGTCAGCCGATCGAATCGAGACCGCCAGAAGCAGGAGGTGGAACTGGCCCTGGCGGGTCTCGTCGATCACCGTACCGTCGAAGAGACCACCAAGCGCCTCAAGAATCTGGACGTCGACGCCTATATCAGGGAAACCGTCGAACCCTCCGAGCAGAAGAGCCGCCTCGGCTTCAAGGCCATCCTGAAACAACTGAAACTTAAAATAGTAGACGAAATCTCTTTCGGCCCATTGCACTGCGTAGAGGCCGAATTTGACTTTAATGGCCGCCAGCGCCGGCTCTGCCTGCTGGCTCAGGAGCGCAACACCAATAATGGCTCATGGGGCCCTGAGCACCACCGGAAGGCCATCGAAATCGTCCGCAAATATGAACGTTATGCGATACCGGTCATCACCTTTATCGACACCCCGGGCGCCGATGCGGGTGAGTCGGCCAACGCCGACAACCAGGCCCATTCGATTTCCCACTTTATCGCCGAGATGGCGAATCTCAACGTTCCATCGGTCGGCATCATTCTCGGAAACGGCTATTCGGGCGGTGCCATCCCGCTGGCTACCACCAACATTCTGCTCTCGGTACGCGACGGCGTTTTCAATACCATTCAACCCAAGGGCCTGGCCGCCATAGCCCGCAGTTTCGATCTCAGCTGGCAGGAGTGTGCCAAATACGTCGGTGTCAGTGCTTATGAACTCTACCAGCAGGACTTCGTTGACGGCATTATCGACTACGTGCCCGGCGAAAAGGGTCCCCAGTTGGAGAATCTGCGCAAGGCGATCGTCTCGGCCGTGATCGCTATCGAGAACCGTGCCGTAGCCTTTGTAAAAGAGACCGATGGGGTTATGGATCACTACCGGGCCAGCCTGAATCGTTATCTTAATCCCTCGGAAAAACTCAAAGTCCTCAACAGCCTCTCGGCTCTTTCATCGACCCATCATCCGACTGAATACTTCAGCGTCTTCGGCATCACCTACCGGTACATGCGCTACCTTAGCCTGCGGGGGCGTATCCAATCGACCTCTTCGGCCAATTACAGCCGTTCCACCAATCTGGTCCCGCCCAAGGGAGACCTGTCGAAGCGAGTTCAGGAAGAGCTGGCCAACGCCTTTACTAATTGGCTGGAAAAACCTCTGCACATCCGCTACGACGACCTTCTGTTCAAAAGCTACAAGACCTATCTCAACCGCAAGGAGCATTCGGGCGACCAGCGTGGACGTCTCTCAAAACTTATCCTCGGCGATCCCAACGAGAATTTTGCCAAAGCCCACCGCACCACCTACCTCGCCTACGGCTTCCACCTGTACAACCTCTGGAAGGCGGGGAGCCAGAACAACTTTGTCGCGCTGATCGAGTATCTCGGCTCGAGGACGGCCGGAGCCAACGCCTCAGATGCCTCTGAGATGACCGTTCTCGACGTGATCACCCTGCCTGATTTCCGCGAGGGGATGATCCAGGAGTGCCAGAACTTTATTATCTTCGACCTGGCCTACGATCAGATCATCACCGACCTCCGCCCCATCGCCGCCGAGGCCAAGGACACCAATACCTTCTCTAAGAAGTCCTTTCAGGCATTGCTGGGATCGTCGATTAAGGCTGCTACAACCAAGCTCAAGGCCATGTTTGGCGATGGAGCCGTGGATGAGACCCGTCTCGAAGACAACTTCTACGGCTGGCTCAACACCCTCCTTCAGCACCCGCAGATGAAAGATTTTATCCGTCCCGTGCAGGAATGGAAAAAGATTCAGTATCCCCGCATTTCAGAACCGCTGTTTGCCATTGTCACCTTTCTCTTCGAAAAGCTCCTGCTGGAGTATGTCGAGGACGAACGCGAAGGACGCAGCTACGACGGCCGAATCAATTTGCGCGATATCGGCATGAAGGATTTCTGGAACCGATTGACGACCGCCTATTATGACCTGTTGATCCAGGATGTTCTGCTGCAGGTCAAGCGATCCAAAAAATGCCGCTTTGAATCGATTGTCTCGGAGTTTTTCACCGATTTCCGCGAGCTCGATAGCGATCTGATGACTGCTGACCCGGCAAACTTCCCCGGTTTTCGCCTCTCCATCGAGAAGGCGCTGGATAACGGGGTTAAACCCTGTGGTGTCATCACCGGTCTCGCTAAACTCAAAAAAGAGGGGGATCACCCCGCCACTCGGATTGGGGTGCTGGTGTCAAATCTCGACTTCCAGGCAGGGGCATTTGATATGGCATCGGCAGAGAAGTTCTGCAACCTCCTGCTCCAATGCGCCCGCCGCAAACTCCCCGTGGTCGCCTTTGTCTCCTCGGGCGGCATGCAGACCAAGGAGGGGGCCGGATCACTCTTCTCCATGGCGATTGTCAATGACCGGATCACCCGCTTTGTACGGGACAACGAGCTCCCCATCATCTGCTTCGGCTTCGGGGATTGCACCGGGGGCGCCCAGGCCTCGTTTGTCACCCACCCCCTGGTACAGACCTACTACTTCTCCGGGACCAACATGCCCTTCGCCGGGCAGATTGTGGTCCCTTCCTACCTCCCTTCGACGGCATCCCTGTCCAACTACTTAAGCCATACCCCCGGCGCCATGCAGGGGCTGGTCAAACACCCCTTCAACCATGACCTCGATCAACAGCTTCGCGCCATCGATCCCACGATCCCCACGCCGGTGGAAAGCGTGACGGATGTCTGCCACCGCGTGTTCAAGGGGCTCTATCTGCCCGATGTCGACGTTGCCGCAACCGAGGCCAAAACCCTGGTGGACGAACGCGCCCTGCTGAAACCGGTGAAGCGAACCCTGATTCACGCCCGTGGCTGCACGGCCGCCAAGCTGATCCAGGTCGCCCAGCGCGAAGGTATTGAGGTGGTGCTGGTGCAATCCGACCCCGATATGGATTCAGCGGTCGCCGGCCAGCTTACCGAGAAGGACACCCTGGTCTGCATTGGCGGTAATTCGCCTGACGAGTCCTATCTCAACGCCAAATCGGTGTTGCGGATTGCCGAACAACAAAAGGTCGATTCGCTCCATCCCGGCATCGGATTCCTCTCCGAAAATGCGGACTTCGCCCTTCTATGCCGCAATCGCGGGATCAACTTCGTCGGCCCCTGGGTCTCCAGCATGGAGCTGATGGGAAATAAGACCAACGCCATCGACACCGCCACCAGGGCGGGAGTTCCCGTGGTCCCGGGAAGTCACGGCATCATCGGCAGCGTGGAGACCGGGATGGAGGTCGCCGAGACCATTGGCTACCCCGTTCTGCTCAAAGCCGTCCACGGCGGCGGCGGCAAGGGGATCAAGGTGGTGGAAAAACCCGAAGATTTCCGCGAAACCTTCTTTACCATTTCCTCGGAGGCCAGGGCTGCGTTTGGTTCGGGGGATATCTACCTGGAAAAATACGTCACCAATCTGCGTCACATCGAAGCCCAGATCCTGCGCGATTCTCATGGCAACTGCGCGATTCTCGGCCTGCGCGACTGCTCGGTGCAGCGCAATAACCAGAAAATCTTCGAAGAGTCGGGCTCGACCATGCTGCCTGAAAACCTCGAACAGGATGTGTATCGCTATGCAGAACTCATCGCGAACCAGGTC
>Ga0210377_10000444_pt1 | contig 39920 bp, 36 predicted proteins | sample PLM4_65_b1redo_FD_155480 | JGI IMG/M metagenome (GOLD analysis project Ga0210377, IMG submission 155480) | Groundwater sediment microbial communities from an aquifer in East River, Colorado, USA - PLM4_65_b1 redo | ecosystem: Environmental > Terrestrial > Soil > Riparian zone | place: USA: East...
CTGCAGATGCTGAGCACCGACATCAACGCGTGCTACGACTGCATGCGGACATTGAGCGGGGCGCGGTAGCCGAGTTCGCCGGTCGAAGGTCGTAGCTCATGCGGCCTGCTGCTTTTCCTCGCTGCCCTCCCGCTTTTTCGGGATGATCAGCGACGCGACGATCGAGCCGGCGAGAATCGCCACGATCACGAGTAGCGACGCCACGATCGGCACCTTGTAGAAACCGGCCGCGAGCATCTTCGCGCCGACGAAGCAGAGCACGAGCGCGAGTCCCACCTTCAGGAAGCGGAACTTCCCGATGATGCCGGCCAGCACGAAGTAAAGGGATCGCAGGCCGAGGATGGCGAAGACGTTCGACGAATAGACGATGAATGGATCCGTCGTCACGGCGAAGATCGCCGGAATCGAATCGACCGCAAAGACGAGGTCGGTCGCCTCGACCGCCATCAGGACCAGGAACAGGGGCGTGGCGAGCGTCCGTCCATTGATGCGCGTGAAGAACTTCTGGCCGTGATACTCGGGCGTCGACGGCACCATGCGCGCGACCGCGCGGTACACGGGATTCCTCTCCGGATGCGGCTCGCTCGTGCGCTGCACCAGCATCTTGATGCCGGTGATGATCAGGATCCCGCCGAACACATACAGGATCCAATGGAAGCGCGCGATCAGCACCGCGCCGAGGCCGATCATGACGCCGCGCATGAGGAGGGCGCCGATCACGCCCCAGTAGAGCACCCGATGCTGATGCTCGCGCGGAACGGCGAAGAACGAGAAGAGGACGACGAAGATGAAGATGTTGTCGACCGAGAGAGCCTTCTCGATGAGGTAGCCGGTGAGGAACTCGAGGCCCTTCTGCGGTCCGAGCCAGAAGTAGACGGCGGCATTGAAGGCGAGAGCGAGCGCGATCCAGACTGCGCTCCAGGTGAGCGCCTCGCGGTGTCCGACGGCATGCGCTCTCCGGTGAAAGACACCGAGGTCGAGCGCGAGCATGACCAGAACGATGAGGGAGAAGCCTCCCCAGAGCCAGAGAGAGTGCGTCGACGGCATGAGTGCGCACAACGTAAACGGGTTTCGCCCATCTTCCAAATCGATTGTTTCGATCACATTAATAGAGAAAAGCTATTGACCGCCCGGCGCGCGATCGGTCATTGTTGACGTTCGAATGGAGTGGCTCAACTACCACCACCTTCTGTACTTCTGGGTTGTCGCGCGCGAGGGGAGCATTGCCCGGGCGACGGAAGTGCTGAACCTCACCCAACCGACGATCAGCGCGCAGTTGCGCGCGCTCGAGGAGTCACTCGGCGAGAAGCTGTTCGAGAAATCAGGACGCGGCCTCGCCCTCACCGAGATGGGCAAGGTGGTCCTGCGCTATGCGGATGAGATCTTCTCGCTGGGCCGCGAGCTGCGCGATACCGTCCGCGGCCGGCCGACCACGAAACCGCCGCGTCTGATCGTCGGCCTCGCCGACGTCGTTCCGAAGCTCGTGGCCTTCCGGTTGATCGAGCCCGCGTTCCGGATGTCCCCGCGTGTCGAGGTGGTCTGCCGTGAGGATTCGCCGCCGCGTCTGCTGGCCGCACTCGCCGTCCACGACCTCGATGTGGTCATCTCCGATGCGCCCGCTGCCGGCGCCATCGGCGTGAAAGCGTTCAGCCATCTCCTGGGCGAGAGCAGCGTGACGTTCTTCACGGCCGAGCCGAACGCGGCCGCGTTGCGCCGTCACTTCCCGCGGAGTCTCGACGGCGCACCGGTCCTGTTGCCCGCGGCGGCGACGGAGCTGCGGCGCATGCTCGATCATTTCTTCGAGACGAACGATATCCGTCCCACGGTGGTTGCCGAGTTCGACGACAGCGCGCTCATGAACATCTCCGGCCAGGCCGGCCTCGGTGCGTTTCCGGGACCGTCCGCGCTGGCGCGCGAGATCTCGCGCGAGCACAGCGTGCGCGCGATCGGCACGCTGGAAACGGTTCGCGAACGTTTCTATGTCATTTCGCCGGAGCGGCGCATCAAACATCCCGCGGTCATGGCTATTACGGAGGGCGGCCGTAAACTGTTCGAATAAATCGATCGTTGTCATTCAAACAATCAATGTGACCGATGTATACGCGGCGCCTACATTGCGAGGTGTATGCGAAACCACGCGGTCGCACACGTTCCGCCTGCCACCATTGAACCGGCCACTGCCAGCCTGTTCATCGTCAAACCTCTCTCGGGAGTGGAAGGGATGTTCCGTCGTTTCGCGACCCATCCACCCACTGGCGAGCGCGTGCGCCGGCTGCGCGCGCTGCGATCTGACCGGGAGGGGCTCGCCGCCTGAGCGGCGAGGACGCCCGCCAAACACGCGCCTGCCGACTGAGCCCTCCGTCGTTCCGGCCTCGCCGGGAGGCCGGGACACTCCTGCCTGCAGGTATAGAAAGGAGACGAGATGCGGATCGAAGTTCGTGGAGATTCCGTTGCGCTGACCGCTGCGGTGAGCGAAGAGATTCAGCGCAGGAGCCGTCTGGCGCTGGCGCGCGTCGATCGCAGCGTGTCAGTGGTTCGCGTCGTCATCAGCGACGGGGAAGCCTCGGACCACATCGCGCTCGTTTCCGTGCGCGTTGCCGATGGACCGGAGATCCGCATCGACGCCCACGACGCGATGTTGATGGATGCCGTCGATCGCGCTCTCGATCGGGTCTCGCGTGCCGCGCTTCGCTGGATCGAGCTCCGTCATGGCGTGTCGGCGAGGAAAGTGTTCCGCCCGGTGTCGTGATGGTTCTCGGATCTCTCGCGGTAAGGCCTTCACCAGCAAGATCGTGCCCGTATGGGAACATAACGAAGTGGCGGATGCGCGTGCGTTCTGACTCTGTCATCGCGATCGTCCTCGCACTCCTGACGCTCGCGAGTTGCACGTCCTCGCGTGTTTCCGCGGAGATGCGGCAAGCCGTCATTCTTCAGTTCGGGCGAGCCGCACAGTTCCCCTCCGGCCTGACCGTCGCGTTCACAGGCGTTGTGAGCGATTCGCGTTGTCCGGTCGGTGTGACCTGCATTCAAAAGGGCGATGTGGTCGTCGAGCTCACCGCCTCCTTGCGCGGAACCGAGAAGGCAATCCGTCTCAGCCTCGATTCGCCGTCCAATCGCGTGGAATTGCTCGGGCACGTGATCGAGCTGCTCGGGGTCACGCCGCAGGCAACCGCGCCTCCAAAGCCGGCGGACCGGCATGCCGTCAAGGTCCGCGTCAACGTCATGTGAGCGATGTCACATGACCGCATGATCCGGGTCATGTGTCGGGGTGCGCAGGCGGAATACCTTGCGAACGGAGGAAGCCGCCCCATGTCCGTCGTCGAAGTGGAGACGCTCGAAACCGTTCCTGTTGCGCAGAAGAAGAACGCTTTCGCGATGATCGACGGCAACGAAGCCGTTGCCAGAGTCGCCTACAAGGTGAGCGAGGTCGTCGCGATCTACCCGATCACGCCGTCCTCGGCGATGGGCGAATGGGCGGACGCATGGTCGGCGGCGCACGCGCCGAACCTCTGGGGAACGATTCCCTCCGTCATCGAGATGCAGAGCGAGGCCGGCGCTGCGGGGGCGGTGCACGGTGCGCTGCAGACAGGCTCGCTGGCGACGACGTTCACTTCGTCGCAGGGGCTGCTCCTCATGATCCCGAACATGTACAAGATCGCGGGGGAGCTGACGCCGGCCGTCTTTCACGTCGCGGCGCGAACGGTGGCGGCACACGCGCTCTCGATCTTCGGTGACCACAGCGATGTGATGGCCGTTCGGTCGACGGGGTGGGCGATGCTCGCTTCCGCCGGCGTCCAGGAGGCGCATGACTTCGCGCTGATCTCCCAGGCCGCGACGCTCGACTCGCGCATCCCGTTCCTTCACTTCTTCGACGGCTTCCGCACCTCGCACGAAGTCGCGCGCGTCGAGTTGCTGTCCGACGAGGTGATGCGGCAGATGATCGACCTCGAGCTGGTGTTCGATCATCGCGCGCGCGCTCTCACACCGGACCGCCCGGTCGTGCGCGGCACCGCGCAGAACCCCGACGTGTTCTTCCAGTCGCGCGAGCGGAGCAATCCGTTCTATCGCGACTGCACCGCGGCGGTCATCGAGTCGATGGAGCGATTCGCGAAGCTGACCGGCCGCAGGTACAGACCTTACGAATACTACGGGTCTCCGATCGCCGACCGCGTCGTGGTGGCGATGGGTTCCGCATGCGACACGCTGGACGAGACCGTGGAGGCGCTCGTCGCCGGCGGCCAGAAAGTCGGCGTATTGAAGGTCCGCCTCTATCGTCCGTTCGATGTGGCGCGCTTCGTCGCGGCGATCCCGAAGAGCGTCCGCTCGATCGCGGTGCTCGACCGCACCAAGGAGCCGGGCAGCGCGGGCGAGCCGCTCTACCTCGACGTCGTCAACGCACTGTACGAATCGCAGCGCCTGCTCAAGGTCGTCGGCGGCCGCTACGGACTCTCGTCGAAAGAGTTCACACCGGCGATGGCGAAGGCCGTCTTCGACAATCTCGCCACTGCTGAGCCGAAGAACCACTTCACGATCGGAATCCGAGACGACGTGACGCACACGAGCCTCGACTATGACCCGTCGTTTACGACCGAGGCCGACGACGTCGTGCGCGCGCTGTTCTACGGCCTCGGTTCCGACGGCACCGTCGGCGCCAACAAGAACAGTTGCAAGATTCTGGGCGATGCCGGGCATTACACCCAGGGATACTTCGTCTACGATTCGAAGAAGTCCGGCGCGGCTACCGTGTCGCACCTGCGGTTCGGCCCGCGGCCGATCCGCTCGCCGTATCTGATCGGCGAGGCGAGCTTCGTAGCCTGCCATCAACGGTCGCTCATCGACCGCTACGAGGTTGTGAAGGACCTCGCCGATGGCGGGACGTTCCTCTTCAACGGAACGGCGGAGCAGCTTTCGCCGCGCCTGCTCGGACAACTGATCGAGAAGCACGCGAAGCTGTTCACGATCGATGCGAACAAAGTCGCTCGCGAGTGCGGCATGGGCTCACGCATCAACACGATCATGCAGGTCTGCTTCTTCGCCCTGGCGAACGTGATGCCGGTCGAAGAGGCGCTCGAAGCGATCCGCGACACCATCCGCAAGACGTATCGCGCAAAAGGCGAGGCGATCATCGAAAAGAACCTCCGAGCCGTCGACGCGACGCTCGCCAGCCTGCATGAAGTTCCCCTCCCGGCTCTCAGTGGGGAGCCGTCGTTCTCGCCGGCGCTTCCGTCTGCGCAGGCAGGATCCGAATTCGTCCGCAAGGTCCTCTCGCCGATCATCGGCGGCCGCGGTGACGACCTTCCTGTCAGCGCCATGCCGTGCGACGGCACTTATCCCACAGGGACGACGAAGTACGAGAAGCGCAATCTCGCGGAGGAGATCCCGGTGTGGGATCCGCCCGCGTGCATTCAATGCGGCAAGTGCGCGATGGTCTGCCCGCACGCGGCGATCCGCATCAAGGTCTACGACGAAGCGCTGAAGATGGACGCACCGCCAACCTTCAAGGCACTCACTCCGGTGCACAAGGACTGGAAGGGCTTCGCGTACACGATCCAGGTGGCGCCCGAGGACTGCACCGGATGCACGATCTGCGTGGATGTGTGTCCGGCGAAGAGCAAAGTCGTTCCGGACCGCAAGGCGTTGTATATGGAGGCGCAGCCGCCGCTGCGCGAATCCGAGGCGAAGAACTGGGACTTCTTCCTGGCGCTTCCGGAGTTCGATCGCCGCAAGCTGACGCCTGGCCTCATCCGGCACATCCAGGTGGCGCAGCCGCTGTTCGAGTTCTCCGGCGCCTGCTCGGGCTGTGGCGAGACGCCGTACCTGAAGCTGATGACGCAGCTCTTCGGCGATCGCGTCCTGGTCGCGAACGCCACCGGATGCTCATCGATCTACGGCGCCAATCTGCCGACCACTCCGTGGTCGACGAATTCGGACGGCCGCGGTCCGGCGTGGTGTAACTCTCTGTTCGAAGACAACGCCGAATTCGGCCTCGGCTTCCGCGTGTCGATCGACAAGCAACGCGACTACGCGCGGGAGCTCGTGCGCAGACTCTCCGATTCCATCGGCGGCGATCTCGCCCAGGCGATCCTCGACTGCGCGCAAAAGGACGAAGCCGAGATCTACGAGCAGCGTGAGCGCGTCAATCTGCTGAAGGCCCGGCTGCGCCGCCACGAGCTGATCACGCGGATGCACAAGCTCGATCCGACGGACGAGCAGCAGCTTCTCGCGATCGCCGACTACCTCGTGAAGAAAAGCGTCTGGATCGTCGGTGGCGACGGCTGGGCGTATGACATCGGATTCGGCGGTCTCGACCACGTGATGGCGAGCGGTCGCAACGTGAACATCCTCGTGCTCGATACCGAGGTGTATTCGAACACCGGCGGACAGATGTCGAAGGCGACGCCGCGAGCGGCCGTCGCGAAGTTCGCCGCCGCCGGCAAGCCCGCCGCCAAGAAAGACCTGGGCCTCATCGCGATGACTTATGGCAACGTGTACGTTGCGAGCGTGGCGATGGGCGCGAAGGACGAGCACACGCTCAAGGCATTCCTCGAGGCGGAGGCGTACGACGGCCCGTCGCTGATCATCGCGTACAGCCATTGCATCGCGCACGGCATCGACATGGCGACGGCGCTGCACAATCAGAAGGCGCTCGTCGATTCGGGCCAGTGGCTCCTTTACCGCTACAACCCCGAGCGCGCGGCCAGGAACGAGAACCCGCTGCAGCTCGACTCGAAGGGCATGAAGATCCCGGTCGAGCAGTTCCTCAAAATGGAGAACCGCTTCAATCAGCTCCTCAAGGGAAGCGAAGAAGAGGCGAAGGAGCTCTTCGCGGCAGCGCAGCACGACGTCGACATGCGCTGGAAGATGTACAGCTACCTCGCGGCCATGAAGTAGTAGCATCTGAGGATGCGCGCCAAGTACCGCATCGACGGCGTGGCTGTGCAGCCGCTCGGTAGCCGGCCCGCCTCCTGGACGTTCGCCCGGCGTCCGGTCTCCGGCACCGAGTACTCGTACGCGGTGGTCGATCACAACTTCCGCAGTCGCAATGAATGGGAGTTCGTCGTCCGCGTTCCAAAAGATCGAGCCGGGCGAGTCGAAGTGCGCCCCCTGAAGGCTCCCAACATCAGCGCGTGGGCGGGTCTGGAGCGACGATCGCTCACGTTCAAACGCGCCAACAGGCAGCACTACCGGCGGTCTGTTTACTGTCCCGTGGCCCTCGCCGATCCGACCGGCAACAAGAGTCGCACGCTCGTGTCGGAGAAGACCGGGCTTCCGCCATGGTTCGAGCAACTCCGCGAGCGACTTCGGAAGAAAGCGACTGTCGCAACCACCCGCGGAACGGACGGTGAGTCATTCGTTCTCTACTGCTTGCCTGACGATCACACCTTCATGATCCGTGCTTTCTTCGCGGCGAAGGTGTGGGTTCTGCGCGACGAACGGTGGGTCGCATCTCTGACGGCCGCGTGAAGACGGATCGCTGCCGCCTTGCCTTCCTGTTCGGTGGGTGCCCATTCAATGAAGGCATGAGGCATGCGGCATGCGGCATGCGGCATGCGGCATGAGGCGTGCGGCATGCGGCATGGGTTCGAGCTTCCACTCATGCCTCATGCCCCAAAAGGCGCACCAGGGTCTGCGCCAACTCGTGAGCTCGGCGTCGGATGAAGATCTGTCGAAAAAGGTGCACTTCTTTACCGCTCCCAGGACGATGAGCGAGATTTCCCGGATCGATTTCCTCAACTTTCTCGTCGTCGATCAGATCCATCACCGCGGGCAGTTCTCGGTTTACCTGCGCATGGCCGACGGCAAAGTGCCGTCGATCTACGGTCCGACCGCCGACGAGCCATGGATCTAGTGTTGTGTGTCGCAAATAGGCAGGCTTTCGCTGGTGCCGCAACCGGCACCAGCCCGGAGGGTTGTGGTCGGCGACGGGTCGTCTGCTTCGCCGTCGCTCCTCAGCGATGTCCCTGCATCGCCTGCGTCGCGCCGACTCGCATCCGGCCCGTCGGCGCCCACAACGAAAGCCTGCCTATTTGCGACACACAACACCAGGCCGCGTCGGCAGGTGTCGTGAGATGAGCGGAAAGAAAGTCGAGTAGCGCCGCCCCGCACTCTCGCAGTGATGAGCGCGCCGAGGCGGCCTACACATCCTCTACGTCACGACCTGTTCGACTCTCCTGCGAGGCTGCGGGCGCTCGATCGGTCTGCCGTAACCGATGCGCAGGAGGAGCTGCGGCGGCCGGGGCGACCGGATCATCGACCACAGATCGGTCCGGAGGTCCGCCACCTCGATCGGCTCGTTCATGAACGAGTACTGCAGGCCGAGCGTTGTCAGAAGCAGCAGAAGGCGCTCCACCACTTCTCCTGCGCGGAGCAGGGAGACCTTGTCGTCGTCGGCTGTCACGACGAGGAGGCCGGCCGCTTCGTCGATCAGCTCCTGGTTGCGACGTGCCTGTGCATTGCCCACGTCGAAGCGGCGCAGGAACCATGGGCCGAGGCCGGAGAGAGAGTCGGGAATGCCGAAGGCATCCGCGCAGATGCCGTCGGAGGACTCGGTCTCGCTCTCGCGGATCCAGTGCGTGAGCTCCGCGCGGAACGCGTCGTTGGAGAAGAGCATGCGATCGGCGACGCTGACGAGTTGGACTATGCGCTGGCGGTCGTGATGCACGATGAATCGCACGAACTCGGATTGTTCGTCGACGAACTCGCAAAGCGCGGCGCGCGCCGTATCATCGATCGGCCGCGACTCGAACTCGCTGCGATTCGTCCTCCGCGCCACGATCGCAGCGAACAGCCGTCGCAGATCGCCGTCCGTTGCGCACGTCTCTCGCAACGCAACGATGGCCACCGGCAGGGTCTCTTCCGGCCTGTTCTGGTAGAGAACGGTCGTGTCGAAACCGAAGTGCGCTGCGGCAACGCGCAAATTCGTGATCGCTGCACCGATGCTCATCAGCAGCTCGCGATCGTCGGGATCGGCGATCGGGAGCCGGCGCGTGTAATCGACGTAGACCTCCACTCCCTCGCCGGTCACCTTGAAGGACCACGGCTGCGTGTTGTGACTGGAGGGAGCGAGGATGGCATAGCGGAGGAGAAACTCGATCTGGTCGCGCCGGTTCTCGATCTCGTAAAAGTCGGACTCGTCGACCTGCCACGCATCGGAGCGGCTCACGTCGCACCTCCCGCGTCCGCATCACGACCCCGGCCGATCGCGGCCGCCGTCGCGAACGCCCCGGGCTGGTAAGCACACAGCGGATCGGAGGCGAAGATGTCGCCGCTCATCGCGAACGCGCGCGCGCGTGAGCCGCGGCAGATCGTCCGGAATTCGCAGCGTCCGCACTTTCCCTTCAGGTTGTTCTCGTCGTGGAGAGCGGCGAACAGCTCGCTGTGGCGATAAACCCACGATAACGGCTGATATCGAACGTTGCCGGCGACGAGGGGAACGAACGGGCTGGCGCTCACCTCGCCGGTGTGGGAGATGAACAGCACGTTCGACGCGCTGATGTCGCCGAGTTCGTGAACGGGGAGCGACACCGCTTCTGCGGCGGTCGCGTCGAAGTACCGGTCGAGCGTTTCCTGCCGCGTCTTCGACTCGCGCTGCAGCACGTAACGGGCGTAGTGCGGCGCTTCGAATGTCCGGACCGGGAACGGCACGAGCCGCGACAGGTCGTAGATGCGCGCGAACACGTCTTCCACTTCATCCGCGTTCAGCGCGTCCAGATCACGAGCCTGCTTCACCGGGACGAGGAAGAACACGTTCCATCGAACGGCCCCGAGATCGGCCATCAGATTGGCGATGGTGCCGAGGTCGCGGGCAGCGCGGCGCGTCACGAGCGTGTTGATTTCGACCGGCAGGCCGGCGGTGCGCGCCCAGCGGATCGCCTGCAGCGTCGATCCGAAATGACCATTGATCCCGCGGATCGCGTCGTGACGCTCGGGATTATGGCCATCGATCGCGAAGGCGACGCGCTCCACCCCGTTCGTCCGAAGCCTTCCGACGATCGCACCGGTGAGCAACGACGAGATTGGCAACGTCACCGACGGCCGGATGCCGCGTCGCCGCGCATAGTCGGCGAGCTGGAACAGGTCCGCCCGCTCCAGCGGGTCGCCTCCCGTGATGATCACTTCCCGCGGCCGGAGCGCCACGATCTGATCGATCGTCTTGTAGGATTCGTACGTCGAAAGCTCGAGCTGACTGCGGCGCGCCTGCGCCCCGACGGCGCAGTGCATACATGACAGCCGGCACGCGCGGGTGAGCTCCCACATGACGATCGGCGGCGCATCCGACTGGCTTTTCGCGGGTTGGAGATGCATCATCTTCCTCTGTCCGATCGTGTTTCATCGAATCACACGGTAACGTTCACCCCGGATGACTGTGCGCATACGACCCTGTGATCGTCCTCACGTCGCATTGGGCACGCACCTGTTGGGATGGTGACGGCAGAGACTCATGAGCGCCTGTTGCGGTCACGCCGACGAAGAACATCACCTGACGAACATGTGTCAGGACGTCATCCACTATCCCTCCGAGGACTATCCGTGCCTCTGCATCGGATTCGAGAACGGAGCGCCGAGCGGCATCTGCCGCAATTGCGAGCACCGTCGCGAATCGCATGTGTGGGCGCGTGTGTGCCGGCCGGCATCGGCTGAGTACTGCGCATGCTCGCGCGTGCTCAATCGTGAATGAGCGGGCAAGACGCCGGCACGCTCCGGGAGATCGCCGGCTGGCGTTGACTGCAGATCGCCGGCGAGTGGCCGAGGCGGCACGGGCCGGGGACGCCGTCGATCCAGGCGATATCGCGAACGATCTGCACCGTTCCGATCGCCAGAAACTCGATCGCCTTCGCCAGCATCGACCCCCACGCCGCGCGCACCATCCATCGCCTGTGTAACTCGGCGTATGCGAACAGGAGGTCGGCATCGCCCCACGTGCGTGCGTCGATCGCCATCGGCGCCACCGGGAACGGGTCGCTGAGGAGGAACACGGGACCGCATCCGATGTCGCGCGTGATGAAGTACATGGTGCTGCGCGTCTCGTCGCGGCCGTCGATGATGGCATCGGACACGGCGTGCGGTCCGGTGTAGCGGCGCGAACCGTCTTCGTCGATCAGCGTCAGATCGCCTTCGTGGAGCGCGACGACGCGCATCGGAAACGCCGCGAGCAGCGGATCGGTCACGATGTAGCGGTATCCGCTCAGGAACACGTGATCGATGTTGAGCCGCTGCAGTTGCTCCGCCGTCTCGTGGTCGTACTCCTCGCGGGCGCGCAGATTGCGCAGCGAGAGGCCGCGATCGCGCTGGAACTGAACGAACGGGCGGAGGATCAGCGGAATCCCCGCCGCTTCGAGTGTCTTGCTCTGCGCGAGATCGCATTCCGTCCCCAGGACGGCAGCGATGTTGTAGAGGCGGCCGCGGTTCGGATCGGCGATCAGCGCATCGATGCCGGGCGCGCTCTGCGACGCGAGCACTGCGACGCGGATGGGAGTGAACCCGGCTTCGGCCATCGCACTAAACGAGCACTTCCTCTTCGATGAGCTCTCCCATCGCCTCCAGCTCGGCGACGATGTCGGTGGCGATCGGATCGCATCCCGCTTCGGTGAGGATCACTTCGTACAGCGCGAGCGTGTCGGCGACATCTTCCGGCGCGATCTTCCGCTCGATCGAGCCGGCGTGATCGATGACGTAGTCACCGACGACGATTTGCTCGGGCACGGAGTCGATGCGCACGTTGCGCCGCGCGCCCCAGAAATCGACTGTGGCAAGTCTTCCCTGAATGCGGATCACCCGGCCGGGCACTCCGAGACACATGGATCACCTCCGTCAAAAGCGAAGTTAGCCTCGCGCGGGGAAGTGACCGATGACTGGTCGCACATGCCCCGGTGATGACAGTCACGCGTTCATGTTTCAGCCGCGCCGTGCGTGCGATCACACCTGGCCATGATTTCGATCAGTGCCGCCGTGTGTCCTCTGGCCGAACATGACGCTCATGAGAGTCCGAGATGCGATGACGAGGAATCCAACGACCTGCGCACCGGCCACGAGCCTTCGCCTCGTCGCGCAGCTCATGAATGACCACGATTGCGCGGCGATCCCGATCGTCGACTCCGGCCGGCTGGTGGGCCTCGTCACTGATCGCGACATCGCATGCCGCGCGGTCGCGCGCGGCGGCGAAGCTCCGACACTCCCAGCCTCCTCGATCATGTCGCCGTGCGTCATTGCCGTCGGTCCCGACGAGCCGCTGGAGAAGGCCATCAACCTCATGGAGGAGAACGTCATTCACCATCTGGCGGTGATCGGTCGAGACGGGAGTCTGATCGGCATGATCGCCCAGTCGGACGTCGGCCGCCGGCTCACGAACCGTGAGTTCGGCGAGCTCGTCCGCAAGACCTCGATCCGCGACCGTCACGACGACCGCGAAATACAAGCCGTGATGAGGAGGCCCTGACCCGATGCGCAAGGAACCCTTTAAACCGTGGGATGACCTGCTGCTCGAGGACATCGACAAGGAATCGATCAGCCTCGAATGGGCGCGGCTGCAGACGCAGGGGCGCCTCCGCCGCAACACCAGCACGAGCCCGGCCCTCGCCTCGGGCGATCTCGATGCGCAGTGGGAGATGGCCGAGTCGTGCGGCGACGAGACCGCCGGCGGCAGCATGATGACGCCCGATCAGAATGTCGTCGACGAGTTCGGCGAAGCCGTCGGCGTCACCTACGAAGCGGACGAGGAGCTGTGGTGCGGAGACAAGGAGCGCTCCCGCGATCGCAACCGCTGGGAGCTGGATCCCGCCAGTGCCGAGGATTGGGGCGAGCGGCGCAGGCGGTGAGACGGTTGACGGTTGACAGTTGACGGTGGACAAGGCCCCGCGTCGCGAGAGCCGCGCATGAGGCGCTGAATGATCAGGCTGCGCTTCCGTCTCTCGCGACGCGGGGCCTCGTCAACTGTCCACCGTCAACTGTCCACCATCAACCGATCGACGGCCGCGCCTTCCACGCCACGTACGGCTTCGCGATCTGCTTCAGCAAACGGTTCTTCCACGTGTACGCGTAGGTCTTGAGCGATGGCTCGACCAGCGCGAGCGTCTCTTCCGGCTGAACGACGAGTGACACTTCGATCGGGAGGATTCCGATCGGCAGACCGGCGCGCTCGCACGCTTGATGCAGATACGCGAACACCTCGCGCATGGCCTCGGGATTCGGCGGCGGCACATGTTCCATCTCGCTTCCGATCGTGGGACGGAAAATGCAGACCGTCGGGAACGCGCCCGCGTCGACGATGCGGTCGATGCCGCGCTTCGTCGCCTCGATCGGCTCGACTCCGGCGATGATCTCGCCCGACACGCGTCCGCGGCCGAGTTTCTTCGCGGTGTACTCCATCGCCTCGAAGAAAGCGTGCTGTCCGACCGTCTGTGCCTTGCCCGGGCAGATCCGCGCGAACACCTCGGGATCTTCGAATTCGTAGCAGAAGGAGAAGTGATCGGTACCGGCTTCGATCAGCGCGTCGTACTCGTGGAACTTGCGTTGCGGTACCGGAACGGCCTGCACGCCGATGAAGCCACCGACCTCGCGCCGGACGGCCTTCACGTACGGCTCACACATCCGCAGTCCGTGCATCGCCTCGCGATCGTCCTGCTCCTCGTAGTGGTAGCCGGTGTTCAAATGGGTGAAGATCGCGCCCGACTGGTCGCGGGCCGCGCGCGCCACTTCCACGACGTCGCTCACTTTCTTTCGCGACTCTTCGGCCGTGCCTACGTTTTTTCCGGTCGTGCAGAACTTGCACGCCAGCGAGATCGACGAGCTCCAGTAGAGGCATCGCGCCGACACGTAGATGCCGAGGTAGTTGCCCTGGAGGACGCCGATGCGGCTCATCGGAACGCCGCCCGATGTCAGTTGTGAATACCACTCCGGTTCGGGCGGGATCACGACGTCGTACTCCGTCCCATTCCGCGCATCGAGCACGGTGTGTCGCCCATCGACCTCGCGCAGTGCGAAAACGGAATGTGTGGCGAACGTCTCCGCGACCGGCACATTCACCCAGATGTCTTTCGGCGCCGCCGGAATCACGATCTCCAGGCCGGAGCCGAGGCCGGCGCGGGTGCGCGTGATCCGGCGTCCGACTTCTCCGGCGTGACAGCTCGAGTCGATGCGCATCCCGCGGCAGAACAACTCGATCTCCAGCTCCACCGGTTTCAGCATGGAGGGGAGGGTGAACCGGGGCGCACACTCGGGGATGTGACGATCGACACACGGCGGTGTGAGCGCATGTACCGCTCCAAGTTCGGCCGGAGGCGATGATCCACGTGACGATGGAGGAAGCCATGCCGACTACTCTGCCCACAGCGGAAACCATCACTCGGAAGGAGCTCATCAGGAGGCTGCGCGTCGAGCTGGCCATTCTTACCGACGAGGAGACATCGATCTGCAAGGCCGCCGCCGAACGCGGCATCTTCTGCAACGGATTCGCGCGATACGGCGACCACGAGCTGAAACGCCGGTACGGCTGGATCGTGCGGAAGCGTCCGGGAATGACCCGCGAGGAGCTCGAGGCGATCGCCAACGACTGGCAGCTCGCGCAACAGGAAGTGCACGAAACGCCGCTGGCCTGCGACGTCCAGGCGAAAGCGCAGGACACCTGCGGCGGATGGACGGACTTTTCGGACACGGAGCTCGCGCGCTTCTACAACGAGATCACCGGGCGCGAAGTCATCGTGACCGGGGACCGTTGACCGTCGGTCGTTGACCGTTGTCACGGCGGCGCGCCGCTCGCGGTGCGAACGTGATGGCGATGCACCGTCTGAACAACTGCCAGCGGGCAACGGTGCAAAAATCGAGATAACCTTTATGACAGTGACGACACTCCCGTACCCTGCGCAATTCGAATCCGACGTCGTTCTCCGGAACGGCCGCACGCTGCACATCCGTCCCATTCGAGCGGAGGACTCGCCGCAACTGCTCGAGTTCTTCCGTGCCCTTTCCGCGAGGTCGTTGCGCTCGCGCTTCTTCGGGGGGCGCACGCCCGACGCGGCGCTGCGCGACACACCTGTCGACGTCGACTACGACAACGACTTCGGCGTCGTCGGCGAGCTCAGCGGCGACATCATTGCGGTCGCGCACTACTTCCGGATCCGTGACAATCCGAAATTCGCGGAAGTGGCGTTCACGATCGCCGATCGTGCGCAGGGTCGCGGCATCGGCACGCGTCTGCTGGAAAAGCTGGCCGAAGTCGGCCGCACGCGCGGCATCGAGCTGTTCGAGGCCGAGGTGCTGCCGGATAACCAGCGGATGCTGGACGTGTTCCTCGGCTCCGGATTCGACGCGACGAGCCGCTCGGCCGAAGGCGCCGTGCACGTTTCGTTTCCGATCCGGCCGACCGCGGAGTACGAGACCGCGGCCGCGGCGCGATCGCAGAAAGCGGCATGGGCATCGATGCGCGCGATCTTCGCGCCGCGATCGATTGCCGTGGTCGGCGCGAGCCGTCGTCCCGGTCAACTGGGCAGCGAGATCCTCAGAAACCTGCGAAGCACTGGTTTCACCGGAACGCTCTTCGCGGTGAATCCGAACGCGACCGACATCGATGGCGTGAAGTCGTACCCGACGCTGACCGCCATCGAAGGCGATGTCGATCTGGCGGTCATCGCGGTTCCGGCGGCGCACGTGGAAGGCGTGATCGATGACTGCGTCGCGAAAAGCGTCGGTGCGGTTGTCGTGATCACCGCCGGATTCGGTGAGACAGGCGAGGAGGGACGCGAAAAGGAGCGGCGCCTGCTCGACAAGGTCCGCGCTGCGGGCATCCGCATGGTCGGACCGAACTGCATGGGTGTGATCAACACCGATCGCTCCGTGAACATGCACGCGACGTTCTCCGGGATCTTTCCCCCAGCCGGCAACGTCGCCATGTCCAGCCAGAGCGGCGCCCTCGGTCTCGCGATTCTCGACTACGCGCGCTCGCTGAACATCGGCTTCTCGACATTCATCTCCGTCGGCAACAAAGCCGACGTGTCAGGCAACGATCTCATTCAGTACTGGGCCGAGGATCCGAACACGGACGTGATGCTGCTGTATCTCGAGAGCTTCGGGAATCCGCGCAAGTTCGGCGAGATCGCGCGCCGCGTCGGTCGCAAGAAACCGATCGTGGCTGTGAAGGCTGGACGCTCGAAAGCGGGCGCGCGTGCGGCGTCGTCGCACACCGGCGCGCTGGCGACGAGCGATGCGATCGTGACGGATCTGTTCCGCCAGGCCGGCGTGATCCGAACCGAGACGCTCGAAGAGCTGTTCGACGTCGCGGCGCTCCTCGCCAATCAGCCGCTTCCGGTTGGCGGTCGCGTCGCGGTCATGACGAACGCCGGCGGTCCCGGAATTCTCGCCGCCGATGCGTGCGAGGGGAGCGGCCTGGAGCTGGCGCAGCTCTCACCCGACACCATAGCGAAGCTGCGCGAGTTTCTGCCGGCCGCAGCGAGCATCGGAAATCCCATCGACATGATCGCCTCCGCGCCGCCGGAACATTACCGGCGCACACTGGAGTTGCTGATCCACGATCCCGCCGTCGATTCGATCCTCGTGATCTACATTCCGGTGCTTCCCACGGGTGCGGCCGCGGTGGCAACCGCAATCCGCGACTCCGCGGAGGCCGCGAACGGAAAGACGCTCGTGGCGACGTTCATGAGCGCGCAGGGCGTCCCGACGTCGCTCTCTCCCGTACCGTCGTTCCCGTTTCCGGAACGCGCGGTCAATGCTCTCGCGCGCGCCACTGCGTATGCGAAATGGCGGCGCTCGCCGGTCGGCAAGGTCGTGGAATTCCCCGACATGGATCGCCAGGCCCTCCGCAGCGTCGTCGACGAGAAGATCGCCGCCGGCGGAGGCTGGCTAGGGCCCGTCGAGCTGCAGTCGCTGCTCACCGCCGCAGGCATTCCGGCGGCGAAGCTCGCGTCGGTCACCGACGTGTACGGCGCGGTTTCTGAGGCGATGCGCACCGGTTTCCCGGTGGCATTGAAGGCGCAGGGCGCGACGCTGCTGCACAAGAGCGAAGCGGGCGCGGTGAAGCTCGGCCTGCAGGATGAGCGCGAAGTCCGCGAGGCGTATCTCGATCTGCAGGCCCGGCTCGGCGATCGCATGGAGTCGGCGATCGTGCAGCAGATGATCCCCGGCGGCGTGGAAGTGATGATCGGCGCGACGGCGGATCCGATGTTCGGCCACGTCGTCGTGTATGGCGCGGGCGGCACGCTCGTCGAGCTGCTCGCCGACGTTGCCACGCGCATCAATCCGCTGAGCGACGCAGATGCCGATGACATGATCCGCGAGGTGAGGTCGTCGAAGCTGCTGCGCGGGTTCCGCGGCGCGCCGCCGTCCGATGTCGACGCCCTTCGCGACGTGCTGCTGCGGACATCAGCGCTGCTGACGATCTGCCCCGAGATCCGCGAGCTGGACATCAACCCGTTGAAGGTGCTGGAGCGCGGAGCGGTTGTGGTGGACACGCGCATCCGCGTGGACAAGCCGCCCGTGGCGGTGCCGACGCGCCGGATCGCGTACTAACCGTCCCTCGACACCGTTGTCGATCTCCGGCCTCACTCGCACGCGCTCATCACCACCTCCGGCTCGACGACCACCGAGGTGATGAGGGAGTTGGCGATGAGGCAGTCGCCGAGTGCGGCGGAGATCAGCTGGAGAACCTTCGGTGCCGCGGTCTCGTCGTTGATCACGATCGTGGGCTTGATCGTGACGCGCGTAAAGCGGTAGACGTCTTCGGCGAATTCGAGCAGGCCGATCGCCTCACTCGAGTACGACTCCACCGGCAGATGGTGCTTCTCGATGAGCGAGGCGAACGTCAGCATCAGGCACGTCTCGATCGCGCCGACGAACAACTCCTCGGGTGTCCACTCGCCGTCCTTGCCCCGAAACTCGGGCGGGCTCGTGACAACGAACGGTTGCTTACGGAGCGAGGAGGCGAAGCGGACCTCCTTGCGCCCGAGCCATTCGGTGGTCGTTCGATAGCAGAAGCTTCGCAGCGTGGCGGTGGTCATGGGTGCCTCCGTGGATCACGTTCGACCCGCCGGAGCGCCGTTCACCGTGCTGCGGCGCACGTCACGCAGTGACGGCTGACGATCCCTCGAGCTCGGCCGTGCTGCCGCGCAGCTCCGGCGCGAGCCAGCAGTACGGACCGACGAACGTCAGACCGTTGCGCGCAAAGATCTGCCGATACCATCGCGACGGCCTCCGGACGAACTCCTGCAGGTCGCCGATGATGTCGTCCTCGGCCGTGAGGACCTCGAGATAGAGGAGACCGCGCGAGAGGCGGCTCATCGCCGCGATGCCGTGGCGGACATCGCGATCATTGACGTAGTGGAGAACGTCGGCGCAGACGATGAGGTCGTATCGGCGGCCGGTGTGGAGTGCGGTCAGCTCACCGATGGAGCCGCGGCGGATGTTGCGCGCACGCCCGAACGTCGCGACCGCGTACTCGCTCGACTCGAGACCGGCGTACGAGACCCGCGGGCGAAGCTCACGAAGGGGCGTGAACCATGCTCCTTCTCCGCAGCCGACATCGAGCACGGATCGGATAGGACGCCGCAGGAAGAATTCGGCGACGGACACCGCCATCATCACTTTGCGCCGGACCTCGGCTTCCGTTCCGATGCGGTTCGGTCCGCGATACCACTTCTCGAAATATGTCTGGTCGTAGCGCTTTGTCATTCGCCGCGCATGGTATCGCGCGGTTCGCCGACGCCGATGCGGCGGAGCATGGTTGCAATCCGCGGCATTTTGGCGTCGACGATCCGCATCGCCCGCTCCGTGAAGCGGGACCGCGGGAAGAAGAGGGCCGCGGCAAAGGGGAAAAAGATCCAACCGGGAAGGATGGGCAGAACGAGACCCACGACGCCGATGAGGGTGAACCCGAGCCCGATCGTCAGTCTGACAAGCAGCATGTTGCCTGGTAGTTTACGCACGTTCGATGCCTCTCGTCGGAACCCGGCGGCGACGTCGCCGGCGTCGTCACCCGCCGCGACAAACCCGGCCACGCGAAGCTCGGAAGTCTCGTGGGCCGGCTGCCGGTCGTCACGCGCGAGGAGCCGCGGAAAGGGTTCGGCATCGTCCGAGTCGCGGTTCGTGCGCCGGAGGCGCATCTCGGGCGAATAAGGTCGTGCGGATCGGCCATTCCCCGTTTAAAATCGCATCATGGAGACTGAAGAGCTCCTCGCAACCGTTCCGCTGTTCAAGCTGCTGGATGAGTCGGAGCGCAGCGACCTTCAACGCGTTCTCGACCGGCGAAGGTTGCCCGCGGGCGAAAGACTCTTCAATATCGGCGAGCCGGGCGACTCGCTTTACATCGTAGCCTCGGGCAACGTCGAGCTCTTCGTCAAAGACAATACGGGCACGAAAATCGTCCTCGCGGTCTGCGGTCCGGGCGATATCTTCGGTGAGCTTTCGCTGTTCGACGGCGGCGCGCGCACTGCCAGTGCGATCTGTCTCGAGGAGACAGAGCTGCTCGAGCTCGATCGCGACGATCTTCTGACCTTTCTTCGCCGGCATCCCGACGCTGCGCTCGATCTCCTCAGCACGATGGGACAGCGCATTCGCAACACCGACGAGATTCTCCGCCGGCGCGTCGCGCGAAACATCAACCTGGAGATGGAAGTCCGCTCCACCACGATGGAGAAGATCGCGGATGTCATCGCCGAATTCAGTGGAAGCATCACCTTCCTGATCCTGAACGCGTTGTGGTTCTTCGCCTGGATCATCTGGAACCTCATCCCTCGTGTGGCGCACTTCGATCCTTACCCTTTCGGTTTCCTGACGATGGTGGTTTCGCTGGAGGCTATTTTTCTCTCGATCTTCGTGTTGGTCAGCCAGAATCGACAGGCCGAGAAGGACCGGTTGCGCGCGGATTCGGAATACGAGGTCAACTTGAAGGCGGAGCTTGAAATCACGCAGTTACACGAGAAGATGGACTTCCTGACCGAAGAAGTTCTGGCTCGCGTGCCGCGGAGAGAGCGGCCATCGCGAGCTCAACCGGTGCAGTAGAAGAGTCAACGGGCGTCGCCGGGCGCGACCGCATAGCCCGCCTGCATCCACGCCGATGTTCCGCCGATCACGTTCGTCACGGCAACCCCCGTGCGCGCGAGCAGGCTCGAAGCGATCGAGGACCGATAACCGCTGGCGCAAATGACGGCGAGCGGTGCATCCGACGGTATGTCGCGGATTCGCTGCGGAAGCTCGTTCAGCGGAACGTTGCGGGCAACCGGAACATGACCGGCGACGTACTCCGCGGGACGGCGCACGTCGATGACGTTCATATCGCCGAGGGAATCGCGCAACTCGGCGACGTCCATCTGCGGCAGCTCTTCGCTCGGCTTTCCGGCCGCCGTCCAGCCGAGGATGCCGCGGTCGACGTAGCCGGCGACGTTTTCCATGCCGACGCGCGCGAGCCGCATGACCGCTTCGCGCGAGCGCTCCTCGCCGTCGGCGACGATGACGAGGTGCTCGGTCGGCGGGAACAGCGTGCCGCACCACGATGCGTACTGGCCGTCGAGCCCGATGTTGACCGACCTGGGAATGTGGCCGGCGGCGAATGACTGGTTGTCGCGCACGTCGAGCGGAATCGCGCCGCGCTCGAGCAGCGCAGCGACATCCGCGGCAGCGAGCGGGGGCGGAGCAATCTCCTCGAGCGCACGCGCACCGCGGCGATTCATCTCGGCATCGTGCGAGAAGTATTGCGGCGCCGCGGCGATGTCGGTCGTCATCATCGACACGAACTCTTCGCGCGCCATCGGACGGAGCGCGTAGTTCGTCCGGCGCTGGACGCCGATCGTCGACGACGTCTCCTTCGAGATGTTGCGGCCGCACGCCGAGCCGGCGCCGTGGGCGGGCCAGACCTCGACGTCGTCCGGGAGCGCGAGCAGCGTCCGGTGCAGCGAGTCGTACATCATCGACGCCATCATCTGCGGCGTGTAGCCGCGCCCCGACGCGAGATCGGGCCGGCCGACGTCGCCGATGAAGAGCGTGTCGCCGGTGAGCACGCGTTCGACGCGGCCGTCGCGGATCACGAGCCAGGAGATGCTCTCCGGCGTGTGCCCCGGCGTTTCCAGCGCCCGAAGCTCGACCGAGCCGACGCGGATCGTGTCGCCGTCGCGAACGGCGCGGTGCGGGAAGGCTGCCTCCGCGCGCGCGCCGAACACGATCTCCGCGCCGGTGCGCGCCGCAAGCTCGCGATGGCCGCTCACGAAATCGGCGTGCAGGTGCGTCTCGATCACCCAACGGATCTTCGCCCCGCACCTCTCCGCCTCGGCGATGTACTGATCGACGTCGCGCTGCGGATCGACGACCGCCGCCTCACCGCCGTCGGCGATGAGGTACGACGCGTGTGCGAGGCAGCCCAGGTAGAACTGTTTGAACATCATGGTTGGAGCTCGCCACTCGTCAGCGCCAAATCATCTCGAACGTGCAGCTCTTGTCGCCGCGACACTGGCAGCGCGTTTCGGTCACCTTCGGTTCACTGCCGCCGTGGCGCAGAATCGACTCCAGGAAGTAGCCGAAGGCGCTCGCGCAGTAAACGGGACTGTAGCAGGGGTAAGCGGTATAGATCATCTTCGCGCCGCCCGCGGTCTTCTCGAACTTCACGCGGCCGAACTTCTGATACTGATCGTGGAAGAGCGCGTTCGTCTCGAGGAATTTCGTCAGCTCGCCGGTATCGAGAGAACGGTAGACCTTTCCGATCCCCAGCTCGGCCGAGGCGGCGCCGATGAGCGCGAGCACGTTCGGGTGCTTCGCCTTCAGCTCATCGTGGATCGCACGATCGAGCTCGATGAGCGATTCGAACTCGCACCACGCCGACGCCATCGGCATCTTCGTGTACTGCCGCGTGCGAGGCGACAGCCGCTTCAGGAACGTCGTGAATCCTTCTTCACCGAGCTGCTCGGCGAGGAAGTGCTTTCGCGCGCCGAACATCACCCCCTTCACCTTGCAGGCCGTCGGATCCGGCCCGACGAGAACTTCCTTGCCTTCGAGTCTCGAAGGTGGGGCCAGGTTGGGGTGCTGCTCTAAGAGCGACATAGCAATGCAGAATGCAAAATGCAGAATGCAGAATGCAGAAATTAGAAGCGGAGCATTTCTGCATTCTGCATTTTGCATTCTGCATTCTGCATTTCCGTCATCTCCTGTTTCCGACAATGACCCGCAATTGCCTCATCCGAAGATCGAGCTCCTCCGGTGTGATGTTCGCGTACTTGGGCGGGAGTAACCGCCGCGATGAGGCTTCGAAGACGGCGAGCAGCTCCATGTACTCGAGGAGCTCGACGTCGCGGCTGGGGAAGTAGTCGGCCGCGGCCCGGACGAATCGATCGGCGCTGACGGTCGGCGCCTCGTCCCGCGCGGCGTCGTCGTTGGCCATGAGGATCACCGCTTCGATGTCGGCGTTGCTGTAGCCGACCAGCTTGCGCGAGAACTCGTCGCGGATCTCCGCGAAATCGGCGACGTCGCTCTTGATCCGATTCTTCTTCACCGACGCGCGGGCGATGTTCTCGACCTCCCCAGGCGTCTGCGAGTAGAGGAAGGGGATCTTGCGATCGAGGCGGCCAGCGCGCTTGAGGTCGACGTCGAGCTTATCGGGCCGGTTCGTCATCACGAGGAACAGGATGCGCCCGCGATTCGAGGTGTCGGACATGAACTCCTTGATGCGCGCGATCACGCGCGAGGATGTGCCGCCGTCCCCTTCGCCGTCGGTGTTGCCGAACGCGCGATCGCCTTCGTCGATGATGACGACGACCTGTCCGATGGCGCGGATCACGTTCAGGATCTTCTCGAGGTTCCCCTCTGTCGCGCCCACCCACTTCGAGCGGAAGTTCTTGAGCTTGATGGTGGTCAGTCCGCATTCCTTCGCGAATGCCTCCGCGACGAACGTCTTGCCCGTGCCCATCGGTCCGGTGAAGAGAATGCCCATCGGCACGCGGGAGCGCTGGCCGTCCTTGATCGACGCGGCGATGACGTTGAGATCCTTCTTCACTTCCTCCATGCCGCCGACGACCTCGAATCCGTGATCGGGCTCGACGAACTCGACGAGGCCGAAGCACTCGCGCTCCAGGATCTCGCGCTTGCGGCGCGCGATGAGGCGGTCCACCTCCTGCCGCGAGCGCTCGGCCCGGTCGCCGGTGACTTCCGTCGGCTGTGCGCCGGGCGCGATGAGCTTCGCGATCTCATCGCGATTGAGTCCCGACGTGAGCTGCGCCAGCTTCTTCGCGCGATCGGCGGCGTCCGGGCCGGTCAGCAGTTTGGAGATGAACTCCTCGCGTTCGCGCGCTTCCTCTTCGCTGGCCGGCGGCGGCCTCAGGATCGAGAGAATCTGGATCGCTTTCAATCCACCGGTGATCTCCGCGTAGCGCTCCGCTTCTTTGTCCGTGAGTCTGCTGTCGGCGAGCCGGGCCGCCGACTTGCGCGTCTCGTGATCCGGCATCGGGATCTCGACGACCGCGACCTTCGGATTCGACACGATCTTCGGCGCGAGATCCGTCAGGTTCTCCGTGATCAGGATGACCACGTTGTCGCTGCGCTCGATCTCGGGGAGGAACGACCACCGATGCAGCGTCACGACAGCCGCGCGGTCTGCGTCGCTCTGGAAGTTCGGGTCGCCCGCCGGCGAGACCACCTCCGCGTATTCGAGGATCACCGCCGCACGCGACGCCCCGATCAGCAGTCGCTCCAGCGCAGCGAGGATGCGGGGCTTCTCCGTGGCCAGGATCAGATCATCGAGATTCTCGACGTCCTTGCCGCGCTTCAGAAACCGTACCCCGGTCGCGACGTTGTAGGCCGCGATCGTGTCCTTCGATTCCTTCAGCAGCGTGTTGCCGAGAAAATCGGTGAGCGTGATGACACGACCGCCGCTCTGAACGGCGTCGTACACGTTGCCGTGCAGGATGAAGATCGACGCCTCGCCGCGGAGGTAGCGGCGGCGGAGATCCTCGGCCCAGGAGGGGAGGGGGCGGTTGTCAGCCATGGTCAAGGAACGATGAACGATGAAGGGTGAACGATGAACGGGAAGCGCTCTGGTTCATCGTTCATCCTTCCGCGTTCATCGTTTACTCATACCTCCAGCGTATTCAGCATCTTCTCGGTATCGGCGGCCGTCTGCTTGATCGACTCCACGCCGTCGAGCAGATCATCGAGTTGTCCGGACAGCTCTGTCGGCGACTGCATCGTCACGATCTGGTCGGAGATGAGCTGGAACGAGTTCTCGATCAGATCGAGCTGGCCGCGGGCGACGCCGAGGTAGCTGCGGATGTCGCGCAGCTTCTCGAGGCGTTTCTCGATCACGGCGAGGTTCTTCTTCGCGATCTCCCGCTCCTGCTGCGGAACCTTGTCAGAACCGGCGCGGCCGCGAAAACGCTCGCGATCGCGCTCCAGCGTGTTCAGATCGACGTTCTCCAGGTACGACTCGTACCGCCCACACGTCAGGGCCATCTCCAGAAACGCGTTGACCAGACGGCTGGTCTTCACCAGCTCGTTGCGCAGGAGATCGCCGGTGAACGACGGGTTCTGGGCCGCGAGGCGGTTGATATCGATCTGTCGTTGCGCCAGGTTCTCGACCCGCTCGCGCTCTTCCGGCGAGAGATTCCGCATCCGCTCCGCGCGTTCCTGCTGCTCGACAGCGAGGCGGATCTTCTCGAAGCGCGGATCCCACAGCAGCCGGCGCAGCATCTTCGACTCCGGCGCGTGCAACAGCCACAGACCCTCGGCGCCCAGGGCGACGATGGCCGGGATCGGATTCGCCGTGAGCACCGATGCCGCGATCCCGCCGAGGACGAGCGAGAGGTTGTACGGATTCGCGAACGCCATCTTCAGGTACGGTCTCTTCTCGAAGATCGCGTTCTGCACCATCTCCCTCGCGGTCTCGCGAACCGCGCGGTTGATCGGCGTCACCTTCCCTTTGGGCGGTGTCGTGGTGCCGGGCTTTTCGATCTGACCCACGGTGACGGTAATTGTAGGTCCTACGACGGGGAGTACAGCAGGTCCAGGAGCTTCTTCTCGACGTTCCGGAACTCCGTCGCCGATTTCAGGGAGATGTCGCGGGTGCTGAAGAATGGCACGTCGATCCGATGCAGGATCCGTGTCGGTCTCGGGGACAGCACGTAGATCGAGTCCGCCAGATAGACGGCCTCGGACACGTCGTGCGTGACGAACAGAATCGTGTTGTCCTCCGTGCGCGAGACGTCGAGCAGCAGGCTCTGCATCCCCCAGCGCGTCTGCGGGTCGAGGGCGCCGAACGGCTCGTCCATCAGCACCAGCTTCGGCTTGTTGATCAGCGTCCGGGCGATCGCCACGCGCTGCTTCATGCCGCCGGAGAGGTCCTTCGGATAGCGATCGGCAAAGTCAGAGAGTCCGACTGCCTTCAGATACTTCTCCGACTGTTCCTCGCGCTCTTTATTCGGCACGCCGCGGAGTTTCAGTCCGTACTCGACGTTCTCGCGAACGGTGAGCCACGCGAACGATGTGTACGCCTGGAACACCATGCCGCGGTCGCGGCCGACGCCCGTGACCGGTTTCCCATCGATGAGGATCTCGCCGCGCGTCGGCGGGAGAAGTCCGGCCACTGCCTTGAGAATCGTTGACTTCCCGCATCCCGACGGACCGAGGAAGACGATGATCTCGCCGAGTCCCGGCTTGTCCAGGATGTCGAGCGTGACCTCCTTCACCGCCTCGGTCTGGTGGCCATCGCGACCGATGTACGTGACGCCGAGGTCGGCGATACGCAGGCGCGGCGCCTTCTCGAGGAGCTCCGGCTTGTACGTCGCCTTGCCCGGCTTCTGCTCGACGGTGACGGCGACGGTGCCCGGCTCGCCGGCCTGCGGTGCGACGGGTGGCTTGTCGGGCATGTTCATTTCGGTGTCATCCCGAGCGTAGCGAGGGATCTGGGGGACAGGGCGGCGCGAGGCATGATCTTCGAGCCGCACTCCAGCCCAGATTCCTCGCTACGCTCGGAATGACACCCTTTCACAGCGCCACCTCTCTCCAGCGGAACAGCGCCATCGACACGGAGCGAATGATGAAATCGGTGAGCAGGCCGATGCCGCCGATGACGATCAGTCCGGCGAACGACCATGAGGCCTTCTGATGCGTGCGCGCCAGCTCGACCATGTAGCCGAGGCCGTGCTCGGGGTTCACCGCTTCAGCGAGAATGACGTAAGTCCACGAGATCGCGTTCATCACACGGAACGAATCGAAGATCTCCGGAAGCGCGGCAGGAACGAGAACCGTGCGGATCACCTGCATCTTCGATGCGCCGAGGGTCAGCGCGGTCTGCACGAGCTCTTCGGGAACGGCGCGAATGGCCGAGACGACGACCGGCAGCAGATACACGAAGACGCCGAGAAAAAGGAACGCGATCTTCTGCTTCTCGTAGATGCCGAACCAGAGGATGAGCAGCGGGATGAACGCCGAGATCGGCATGTAGCGCAGCGGCGCCATGATCGACTCGAAGACGTTGTGGACGGGCGTGAATGCGCCCATCAGGATTCCGAGCGGCAGCGCGATCGAGGAGGCCAGCAGGAACGCCAGGACGATTCGCCGCGTCGAGACGAAGATCGCGTCGAGCAGGTCGTACTGGATGAAGAGCTGCAGGGTGCCCCGAATGGTTTCCGTCGGCGATGGGAGGAAGTCAGCCGGCGCGAGATGGCCGTAGCTGATGATGCACCAGCCCGCGAGAACGACGACCGGCATGACGAACGCGAGCGCGAGCGACGTGCCGCGCGGAACGGGCTGACGGATGGACCAGATGGATTGGCTTCGGCTCATGGCGAGGTGTAGCGCCCGCCGACCTCGGCGGGCGAGCGCCGCCGAGGTCGGCGGCGCCACACTAGTTCGTCGCTCCTACTGCGTCGAGAGGATCACCTTGATCTCCGTCCGCCGGTTGAGCTGGCGGCCGGCTTCAGACTCGTTGTCCGCGACCGGATTGCTCGCACCGCGGCCGATGGTCTGGAACCGGTTCGGATCGATGTTCGGGAAGTTCTGCACGATGTAGTTCTTCACCGCGAGCGCGCGGCGCTCCGACAGCGTCATGTTCGCGGTCGGGTTGCCTCTGGCGTCGGTGTTGCCTTCGACGCGCAGATAGGTGTTGCCGAACGACGTCATCGTGTCGCCGAGGGAATCGAGGACGAAGAAGGAGCCGGGCATGATGTCGGCGGAGTTCAGCGTGAAGTGAATCTCGAGCTGCTTGTTGATGATGGCGCGGTCGCTCTTCGTCGGCGCCTTCGCGGCGAGCTTCGGCTCCTCGACTCTCGCTCCGGGGTACGACGCGGCGAGCGCCTGCAGGAAGCGCGAGTCCGCCCAGTCCTTGGCGTCGACGCCGCGGGTGACGAGCCCCTTCTTGCGCCAGATCACGAACGCCGTGTCGAACAGCGTCTCGTAGTGCGCTTTGCCGCCCGACAGTCCGTAGAACTGTGCGTTGTCGGCGTAGGGCGTGAGCTTCAGACCGGAGAGCATGCCGGACACCGTTTCGGAGTCGAGCTTCAGCGCGCGGCCGACGGTGTTGTACGAGCTGGCCGGATCGGTCTTGATCATGTCGATTCCTTCGAACCAGCCGTGCACGAAATCGCGGATCGTCTCAGGCGCGCGATCGATGATGTCCTGCCGCGCGACGAGCGTGTCCGCAATGATGTTCGTGGCCGCGGTCGTGGAAATGAGCACGTGTGCTTCATCGCCGCGCGCCGCCACGGCTCCGGAGAGATCGGGCTCCCACGTGACGGCCGCGTCGACCTGACGCGCTTTGAACATCGCCGCGGCCGCCGGCGCGTCCTGCGTGAAGATGATGTTCCTCTCCACGCCCGCGCGATCCTCGGGTGACAGGCCCGACTGCGAGACCAGATAGAGAAGGAGGAAGTGTGACGGCGTGAACTGCGTGCACGAGATCTTGTGCCCCTTGAGCTGCTCGACGGAGTTGATCGACGCCAGCGACACGATCCCGTCGCCGCCGCGTGACCAGTCCTGCATGATGATCGACTTCGCGCCTTGCTTGTTCTCCGCGAGGATCGACGCTTCGCGCGCCCAGTTGTCGACCGTGTCCCACATGATGTCGACATCGCCCTTGCGGAATGCGGCCAGCTTCGCCGCCGGATCCTCGATCAACACGAACTTCACCTCCATGTTGTATTTCTGGCGGTAATTCGAGTTGCCGTTCGGATCCATCCCGTAGTTGTAGACGATGCCGGGAGCGTGGCCGGCCCACGTGTTGATGGCCACGACGAGCGGGCGGCCGAGTTTGCCGCCGGCCTGCAGACCGACGGGCGAGACGCCCGCCGAGCCGGCATCGCGTGCCGGATCGGGCGGGGCGTTCTTCAGCGCATCGAAATCGTTCGACGAGACGTTGTCGCCTCCGCCGGTCGACGTGCGCGTCGACGTCTTGTCGCCCCCTGTCGCCCACTTGCGCACGTCAGCGCCCTTGTAGTGATAGACGGCGTATCCGGCCACCGCCAGGATGACGATCGTGATGAACAGTTTTGCGAACCCAGTGAGTCGCATGCTTATCTCTCCTCTGTCATTCCGAGCACAGCGAGGAATCCCCCACATTCAGGGGATCCTTCGGCCCCTCGCGATGGCTCGGTGCCTCAGGATGACGGCCGCTACGGCGGCCGTCACATCGTTTTCTGCTGCTGTCCCTGCTGCGCGGCCTTCCGCGCCTTGAGCTGCGCGAGCTCCTGTTTGGCCTGGACGTCGCCGACCTGATTGCGCAGATTCGCCAGACGCGCGTCCAGCGACGAATCCGACAGCTCCTTCGACAGATTCGCCTCGGCGATCGTGTTCTTGATATGCGTGCGGACGTTGTCGAGCGCGCGCACCTCGTCGTCCACTGACAGTCCGTCGAGCTGCTCCTGGATCTTCAGCCGCGCCTGAGCGGACTGCATCTTCGCCAGCATCGAGTCGCGCTCCGCCTTCAGCTTGCGGATCTCGGTCTGAACGCCGAGGAGCGAGGACTTCGCCGAATCGGCATCGCCGCGCGCAGTTTCCATGTCCGCCTTCAGCTCGGTGACTTCAGCGGCGAGCTGGTTCTTCTTCTGAATCAACACGACCGCGAGATCGTCCTGATTCGTCTCCACAGCCGTATTCAACTCGGCCTCGGTCTGCGCCATGTCGGCGCTCGCCTTCTTGAAGCGCTCGTCGAGCTCTTCCCGACGGCGGATGATCGCCGCCGTGGCGCTCTTGAGCTTCGCGTACTTCGTGACCATCGAGTTGATCGCGTTCTCGTATGCGATCTCCGGATGCTCTTTCTCGATGTCGGAGATCCAGATGGACAGAAAGCCTTTCCAGAGATTGCTGAGACGTGAGATGAGGCCCATTGATGTCTCCTTGCTCGTAGCTGTCAGCTCTCAGCTCTCAGCTCTCAGGCCCCACCGCCCCTGAGAGCTGAGAGCTGAGAGCTAAGAGCTAAGAGCTTCCGGTTGGTTCCTGCAGCTTCGGTGACTGGCGAACCACCTTCGCCACCGCTTCCTGCCCGAAAAACTCGAGCACCTTCTGCACTTCGAGCTTCTTATTGTTGCAGCTCTTCACGACGGCCTGCTGCTCCTCGACGCGCTGCTGCATCACCGTACGAAGTTTTACGATTTCCTCTTCGTATTGTTTGATCCGCAGCTCTGCTTCGGTCGTCACTTTCTCCGTGTCGGCGGCGCCGGCGCGGATGTACGCCTCGAGCGCCTGCAACTCCTGCGCTCCGGCTTCGATGATCTGATCGATCGGGACGCCGAACGCGCGGAGCGACGCCATGACGATCTGCTTCTTGACGGTCTCGTCGGTGCCCGGGGGGAGAGAGTTGAGCAGGTCGAGCGTGCGCGTGATCCGTTCGCGCTCCGATGTGTCGATGCCGGCGGCTTCGAAGACTTCGTCGAACGCGACAGTGCCGCCGGTCGCGGCGGGTGGGGGAGTGTTGAAAACATTGAGCTGCGGCTGCGACGCCGCGCGCCGGATCGTATCGTCCTCGGCTGAGGAAACCGGCGCCTCGGGCGCGGCGGAGGTCTGGTCCTGAACGATGAACCAGCCCATCACTGTAGACCCCCAGTTCTTCTTGTCGGACATGGCTCGGACGGCGCGGGATCATAACACCGCCCGCCCTTCCGGCTCTTAGCTCTTGGCTCTCAGCTCCTGGACTCGCCGACGCGTTGCTCCCGAGAGCCGAGAGCCAGGAGCCCAGAGCCCAGAGCCAAACGAAGACTTGACCCCTCGCGACGCTGGTCGTATATTGCGCCAAACAAAACCGACCGACCGGCCGGTAACTCGCCGGAACGCTCAGGAGGCATCCATGTTTCACCGCCGCTCTTCGCTCGCCCTCTTCGGACTCATTCTTCTGTTGTCGTTGGCGACGACGGCCTTCGGCCAGATCGACAAAGCGTCGATGGAAGCCGTGGCCCTCGATCAATCCAAAGCGCCACTGCCCGGCGTGACCGTCACCGTGACACGGCCGGATACCGGCTACGAGACCACCGTGGTCACCGACTCCGCCGGTCTGGCGCGCTTCCCATCGCTCACTCCGGGCGATTATCAGGTGCAGTTCGTCCTGGAGGGCTTCGCGTCGCTGAAGCAGTCGAAGGTCGTGCTTCGCGTCGGTGAGAACGCGAAGGTCGCCGTCACGATGAAGGCCACGGCGAGCGAGACGATCACCGTCAGCGCGGATGCGCCGGTCGTCGACGTGCACAAGACCGATTCGTCGACGAACATCGTGCCGGAGCAGATCGAATCGCTCCCGGTCGCGGATCGCGACTTCCAGCGCCTCGCGCTCATCACGCCGGGCGTGCAGCGCGAGCGCGGCGGCTTCCGCTTCATCAACGGAGGGCCGGTCGTCGGCGCCGGCGGCAATGCGTCGCAGGCCACGATCCTCGTCAACGGAGTCGACCTCACCGATCAGGTGAACGGTCTGGCCCGCGCGCGCTTCTCGCAGGACGCCGTCCGCGAGTTCCGCGTGATCACGAACCGGTTCGACGCGGAGATCGGCGGCTCGGCAGGCGGCGCGCTGTCGATCGTGACGAAGTCCGGCACGAACAACATCCACGGCAACGTCTTCGGCTTCTTCCGCGATTCGGCGCTGCGCGCGAAGGGCACGCTCGACCTGAAGAAGAACGAAGACTACTCGCGCCATCAGCTCGGCTTCACGCTCGGCGGGCCGCTCGTGCACGACAAGGCCTTCTACTTCGCCTCCGCGGAGCAGATCAACGAGCGCAACATCGTTCTATTCCGCCCCAGCGGCGCCTACGCGAACCTCGCCGCCGACATCAAGCATCCCTTCGATCAGACGCTGCTCTTCGGCAGCGTCGACATGAATTACAACTCGCAGATGACCGGCGGCTTCAAGGCCGTCTACGAGAACTACAGCGAAGACAACTTCCGGGTGGGCGGCGTCGCCGATGAGTCCTACGGCCAGACGCTCGAGCGCCGCAGCTGGAACGGGACCTTCGAGCACAACTGGTCGATCTCCAACAACGCATCGAACGAGGCGCGCCTGCAGTACGGCAAGCGCCGCTTTTTCGAGCCGACGAACTCCAATGGCGTCGCCGAATGGTTCTCCAGCGGCACCTCGCTCCAGACCGGCGGCAACATCCTCGGCGATCTCCTCGGCGACGGATGGACCACCGAGCTGCGCGACACGTGGCACCAGCACCTGACCATGGGCCGCAGCGCTCACGACGTGAAAGCCGGGCTGTCGGTGCAGCGCGTTCATGAGCGCTTCCGCCTCGATACGTACGAGCACGGACTCTTCCTCTACGCGACCGACACGCGCGCGATTCCGGTCGCGTACCTGTACGGCGTCGGCTCGTCCGACGTGAGCACCAGCACGAACCTCTACGGCGTCTTCGTCGAAGACGCGTGGCGGCCGACCGCGAAGCTCGTCGTCAACGGCGGTCTGCGATACGACCTCGACACGAACGGCACAAACGAAGGTTTCACGCATCCGCTGATTCCGAATCCGCGCAAACGCGATACGAACAACTATCAGCCGCGAGTTTCCTTCAGCTATGACCTGCGCGGCGACGGCACGAACGTCGTGCGCGGCGGCGCCGGCAAGTTCACGGGCCGCTTTCTCCTCGTGCCCGCGCTCAGCGAGCTGCAGCAGAACGGTGTGACCGGCCGCGTCACCTATTCGCGCGTCAACGGCGCGCTGTTCGGCCTGCCGCAGCTCGCGCTCGACCCGAACAACCCGACCACCACCGGCATCGTCTCCAAGCCGGCCATCACCCTGCTCGCGCCCGATCTAAAGTCGCCGGAAGCGACGCAGGCCTCGGTCGGCTACACGATGAAGCTCGGCCCGTCGCGGCTCTTCCTCGACACCGAAGCGGTCTACGTCAAAGGCGAAAAGGAAATCACGATCCGCGACGTGAACTGGAGCGGCAACGCCACCCGCACGCGTCCGTTCACGCAGTACGACCAGGTCAACATGTACACGAACGACGGGCACTCGAAGTACAAAGCGTTCGTCCTCGCGCTCAACGGCAACATCCGGCAGAGCGATCTCCTCACCGCCTCGGTCACCGTCGCGGACAAGAAGAACATCAGCGACGACTTCAGCCCCGATTTTCCGACCGGCTATCCGAATGATTCGGCCAACATGGAAGCGGAGTACGGCCGCGGGCGAGGCGACGAGCGCTACCGAATCGTCCTCAGCGGCGTGTTCCACCTGCCGATGGGCTTCATGTTCTCGCCGATCTATGAATACGGCTCCGGCCAGCCGTGGACGCATCGCCTGGGCTACGACGCGAACGGCGACGGCAAGAACTCCGATCGTCCGGCGGGCGTCGGACGCAACACCATGGACGGACCTCCGTTCCGCCAGCTCTCGCTGCGCGTGACGAAGGGACTCGCCATCGGCGGATTCGGCCAGCTCGAGGCGATCGCCGAAGGATTCAACGTCACCAACGTGACGAACTACGACGTGCAGTCGATCAACGGCGGCGAGTTCCTGCAGGCGCCGTCGGCCGCGAATCCCAACGGCGTTCGCAACCCGCGCTTCGGCGTGTTCAACGCAACACTCCCCGCGCGCGAGTTCCAGTTGGGCCTGCGGTGGGTGTTCTGAACAAGGTGTCATTCCGAGCGTAGCGAGGAATCTGTGGGTCGGGCGGCGCGAGGCCTGAGCTTCGTGCCACCCACCCGCCCAGGTCCCTCGCTCTCGCTCGGGATGACAAACGGACCATGGATCTCAACCTCAAAGACAAAGTCGTCGTCGTGACCGGTGGCGCGGCCGGCATCGGTCGCGCCACCGCGGCCCGGTTTCAGGCTGAGGGCGCGAAGGCGATCGTGTGGGATCTGCCGGACGTCGACGTCACAAAGGCCGACGTCGTCGAGAAAGCGACCGGCGATGTCATCGCCAGGCACGGCCGCATCGACGTGCTGGTGAACAACGCCGGCATCCTGCGCGACTCGCAACTCGTGAAGTGGAAGGACGGCGCCGTGGCGTCTCTGATGGACGACGCGACGTTCGACGCCGTCATCAATGTGAATCTCAAGGGCGTCTTCGTCTGTACACGCGCTGTCGTGCCGCACATGATCAAGAGCGGCGGCGGCGTGATTCTCAACGCATCGTCGATCGTCGGCCTGTACGGCAACTTCGGACAGACGAACTACGCGGCGACGAAGGCGGGCGTCATCAGCTTCACCAGGACGTGGTCGCGCGAGCTCGGCAGGTACAACATCCGCGTCAACGCCGTCGCGCCCGGCTTCATCGCCACGGAGATGGTGAAAGCGATGCCGCCGAAAGTCCTCGACTCGATGACCGCGAGAACGCCGCTCGGGAAAATGGGCAGGCCCGACGACGTCGCGAACGCGTATGTGTTTCTTGCGAGCGACGCGGCAGCGTTCATCAGCGGTGCTGTGCTGTCTGTTGATGGAGGATTGGTGTTGGGGACCTGAGTAGTGCTGAGTGCTGAGTGCTGAGTGCTGAGTGCTGAGTCACTCCCGCCCGGCGTTCTCCACTCAGCACTCAGCACTCAGCACTCAGCACTCGAATGAGCTACGCAAACATCGTCAGCACGGGCGCCTATCTCCCCGAACGGGAGATCACAAACGACATGCTCCGCGCGCGCTTCGACGGGAAGGCGCCGGAGTTCGTCGACAAGATGGAAGCTTCGAGCGGGATTCGCAGCCGCTGGTATGCGCCGGAGGACTGGGCGGCGTCGGACCTCGCGCTGCGCGCAGCGCGTCAGGCGCTGGAGCGCGCCGGCAAGACCGCCGGCGACATCGATCTCATCATCCTGGGCACTGATTCACCGGACTACATCACGCCCGCGACGTCCGTCGTCCTGCAGGACAAGCTCGGCGCGAAGAACGCGGGCACCTTCGACGTCGGATGCGCGTGCGCCTCGTTCCCGACCGCGGTGGCGGCCGCCGCGGGATTGATGGCGTCGAATCCGGGCCTCCGCACGCTGCTCGTGGTCGGCGTCTACATGATGCACAAGCTGGCCACGGACGACGATCCGATGATCTTCTTCTACGGCGACGGCGCCGGCGCGGCGATCCTCGAGCGCAGCGCCGAGCCGGGATTCATCGCCTCCGCGTTTGCGGCGGACGGCGCGTATCACAAGAACTGGTTGATTCAGGCCGGCGGCACGGTCGAGCCGGCGAGTGAGCAATCGATCCGCGGCGGCCGCACTCGCGTGAAGATGATCGAGCGCTATCCGCCCGAGATCAATAACGAGGGATGGCCGAAGCTGGTCCGCCAGGTTGCGAAGAACGGCAGCTTCGCCGTGAAGGACATCGACTTCGTGATCTTCACCCAGGTCCGCAAGCCCACGATCGAGCTCGTCATGAAGGACCTCGGCCTTCCGATGGAGAAGACGCACACGATCATGGAGAGGCAGGGCTACACCGGTTCGGCGTGCATCCCGATGGCGCTCGACGATGCGCTGCGACTGAAGAAGATCAGGCCCGGCGATCTCGTGGTGATGGTCGGCTCAGGCGTCGGATATAACCAGGCCGCGGCCGCATTTCGCATGCCCGTCACAGAGAAGCGGCTCTATGAGCGCGACTGATCTCGCAGCGGAGGTCGTCCGCATGATGCGTGCGGCGTTGAACGCGGCGGGCCTCGCACGCGAGGAATACGAAGGCTCCGTGTATTGGACCGGCGGCGAAGGTGACGAGACGCTCGTCCTCCTTCACGGTACGAACGATCAGGCCGGAACATGGGCCCGCATCGTGCCGATGCTCGCCAGTCGTTATCGCCTGATCCTTCCCGACCTCGCCGGCCATGGTGAGAGCGAGCCGAAGAGCGGACCGATCCCGTTCTCGCTCGTCATCGAACGGCTCCATCGCGTCATCGACCGCGAGCGTGCGGAACAGTTCACACTGGCCGGCAACTCGTTCGGGGGATGGATCGCCATCCTCTACACGCTCGCGCATCCGGAGCGCGTGAAGCGGCTCGTGCTGGAGGCGGGCGGCGGGCTGGCGCGTCCGCTCGGCGTGCCGATCGTCGCGACCGACCGCCAGACCGCGCTCACGATTCTCCGCGCGGTGTGGGGTCCGAACTACGTGCCGCAGCAGTGGGTGATCGACACACTGATCGCACGGTCGACCGACTCTCCCATGCTTCGTCTCGCCGGCGCGATGGAGAACTTCGTCGACGCGCGCCTTTCGCAGATCAAGGTGCCGGCGACGCTCGTCTGGGGCGCCGATGACGGCGTCGTTCCGCTGTCGTACGCCGAGGCGTTGAAGAGCGCGCTGGCCGGCTCGCGACTGCTCGTCATCGAAGGAGCCGCGCACATTCCACATCTGCAGCAGCCGGAGCGTTTCGTCGAATGTTTGACGGCGACCTCTTAGCCGAGCGGGCGCGCGTCACGCCCGATAAGATCGCCCTCATCGCGATCGAGAACGGCGAGCGCCTCACGTACGCGCAACTGAGCCAGCGCACCGACCGCGCCGCCGCCGTGCTGCACGACGCCGGCATCGCGCCGGGCGATCGCTACGGAATCCTCGCCCACAACTCGATCGACTACATCGCATTCTTCTTCGCCGCAGGCCGCGTCGGCGCGATCGTCGTGCCACTGTCGACACGCGCGACAGCGCATGAACTGTCGCAGATTGCGAAGGACTGTGGCATGAAGCACCTGTTGTTCGGCCCTGAGCTCGAGAGCGTCGCTTCACGCCTCAACGTTGACCGTTGTCCGTTGACCGTTGGCGAGGCGACCCATCGTAACCGGGTGGCCGCCCTGACAACGGTCAGCGGTCAACGCTCAACGAGCGGCGACGCTGTTCACTGCCTCCTCTACACGAGCGGCACCACAGGCAAACCGAAAGGCGTGATGATCCCGCGCCGCCAGCTTTTCTGGAACGGCTACAACACCGCGATCAACTGGGATCTGCGCGCCGATGACGTGAGTCCGGTGTACACGCCCCTGTATCACGCGGGCGGGCTGGCGGCGTTTCTCATTCCGATCTTTTCCGCCGGCGGCACCATCGTTCTGCACAAGAGCTTCAACGCCTCCGAGGTGTGGCGCGTCATCGAGCGCGAGCGCTGCACCGTGGTTCTGGGCGTCCCCACGATCTGGAAGATGCTGCTCGACGCGCCGGAGCTCGCGACCGCGAAGCTCGGGTCAGTCCGCTGGTTCATCAGCGGCGGTGCGCCGCTGCCCGCGTACATCATCGAGGCGTACCAGAAGCGCGGCATCGTCATGAAGCAGGGATTCGGAATGACCGAAGTGGGGGTGAACTGCTTCACGATGACCGAGGAGGAGTCGGTGACCAAAGCCGGCTCGATCGGAAAGCCGATGATGTTCACCGAAGTGGAGCTCAGAAACATGGATGGCGACGTCGGCGAGATGTACATCCGCGGTCCTCACGTCAGCCTTGGCTATTGGAACAACGAAGCGGCGACCGCTGAGTCGTACGTTGAAGACGGATGGTTCCGCACCGGCGATCTCGCGCGCCGCGACGACGAAGGGTTCTTCTACATCGCCGGCCGCCGCAAGGAGATGTTCATCACGGGCGGCGTCAACGTCTATCCGGCGGAGATCGAGGCGGAGCTCGTCGCGCATCCCGCGGTCTCGGATGCCGCCGTGCTGGCAGTTCCGGACGTCACCTGGGGCGAAGTGGGCGTGGCATTCGTCGTGAGCCGAGCGGGCCAGGAGGACCTGGAAGCGCACCTCCTCTCGCGGCTGGCTAAGTACAAGCTGCCCAGGCGATTCATATTTATGGACGCGCTACCGCGCACGCCTTATGGCAAAGTAGAGAAGGAGAAGTTGCGTGGGCTTCTATCCTGAGCGAAGCGAAGGATCTCCGGTGCACCGACGCTGGTCATGCGACGACCCGGATCATTGCGGCCTCCTCGCAGGTGAACCGGAGATGCTTCGCTTCGCTCAGCATAAAACTGTATGGATCAGGTGAAGCGTTCCGAGCGCAGTCGCGCGCAGATCCTCGAATCCGCGCTGAAGCTCTTCTCCCACCGCGGATACGGTGCGACCAGCGTCCAGGAGATTGCCGAGGCGGCAGGGGTGTCGAAGGGGAACGTGTATCACCACTTCTCCGACAAGGAGGCGATCTTCCGCGAGCTCCTCGATCAGTACTTCCAGGTGATGTCGACGCCGGAGTTCCCGTTCAATCGGGCGCTCGCCGCCGGCACCTTCCCGGAGAACCTCGAAGTCCTCGGCCGCGCCGCTCGCGAGACCGTCCAGCAGTACCGGGAGCACGTCGCGTTGATCTACGTCGACGTCGTCGAGTTCGACGGCTCGCACATCCGCAAGTTCTATCAGGAGATGGCCGACCGTTTTGCCGCCTTCCTCAAAGCGCACGACATGGAAGGCGAGCTCAAGGAGAAGCTCCAGGAGGGCCTGTCCCCGATCTCGGCCGTCATGCTGGCCACGCGGATCTTCTACAACTACTTCTCCATCGAGATCATCTTCGGCGTGAAAGACCATTTCGGGAAGGAAACGGACGAGGTGGTGGCCGAGATCTCCCGGATTCTTCGTCACGGGATGTTAAAGAACGGCCAGCCGAAGAAGCGGTAACATCTCCTTTCTCGAACCCGACGAAGGAGACCCCGCATGCGCCCAGGGACCCTCGTGATGCTCCTCGTGTCTGTGCCGCTCGTGGCGCAGATGAAGGAGACGGTCAACGTCACCGTCGTGGAAGTGCCGGTCACGGTCATCGATCGTGCGGGCGATCCGATCCGCGGTCTCGATGCGGGCAACTTCGAGATCTACGAGGACGGGAAGAAGCGCGAGATCGCGTCGTTCGATCGCATCGATTTCACGTCGCACGAATCGATGCAGGCGGCCTCGAGGCTGAACCCGTCGGCCCGGCGCAATTTCATGCTGCTGTTCGACCTGTCGTTCTCGACGCCGATGTCGATCACGCGCGCGCAGCAGGCCGCGCGCGACTTCATCACCCGTACGATGCAGGACCGCGATCGCGTCGCCATCGCCACGATCGATGTGCAGCGCGGCTACCGCCTCCTCACGGCGTTCACGACCGACAAGCTTCTGCTGTCACAGGCGATCGCCGATCCGCGGACCTTCACCGGAGCGGATCCGCTGCAGATCGCCGGCACGTCGCCGTTTTCGGCGCGCGACGTCGCGCAGCTCGCGGGCGGCGGCTCCAGCTCACGCGGCGACGTCGAGAACCAGATCGTCGACATCGCGCGCGAGCAGAACCGGCTGGACGACATGTACAACCGGTCGAAGATCGACCGGCAGATCAGCCTCCTCGGCGGCGTGGCGAGGTTGCTGCGCAGGGTGTCTGGGCGGAAGCACGTCATCCTGATGTCGGAGGGGTTCGATCCGCGGCTGATTCAGGGACGCGACGCGCAGCGCGACGAGCAGCAGGTCGAGGAGATGTTGGCCGTCGAGAGGGGCGAGGTCTGGAAGGTCGACTCTGACAACCGTTACGGCAGCGCGACTAGCATCTCGATTCTGCGCCAGATGGTGGAGATGTTCCGGCGGTCGGACGTCGTGCTGCACGCGGTCGATATCCGCGGCCTTCGCATTCAGAGAGACGTCAAGACGGGCGAGCGCGCGGCGTCGAACGAGGGGCTCTTTCTGTTGTCGCAATCGACGGGCGGCGATGTCTTCCGCAACAGCAACGATCTGCGCAGCGACTTCGCGAAGCTCGTGCGCCAGCAGGATGTCGTGTACGTGTTGTCGTTCCGCGGACCGGCCACGAACGCCGGGCGGTATCACGATCTCAAGGTGAAGCTCGTCAACGTTCGCGGCGGCAAGGTCATTCATCGCACGGGCTACTGGGAGGTGGGCGGGGAGGGGGCGCTCGAGCGATCGCTGTCGAACGCGGAGATCATCCTCAATGACATTCCGCAGAGCGAGGTGCATGTCGTGTCGCTCGCGGCGCCGTTCCCGACGAAGAGCCAGCGCGCGCAGGTGCCGGTGATCCTGGAGGCATCGGGCGACGACATCATCGCGGCGGCGAAGGCAGGACGCGCGACGGTGGAGATCTTCACCTACGCGTTCGACGACGGCGGCATCGCGCGTGACACGCTGTTCCAGCGCGTCACGTTGGAGATGGCGAAAGTCGAGCAGACGCTGCGGGGCAGCGGCTTGAAGTATTACGCCACGCTCAGCCTGCCCGAAGGAACGTATGCGGTGAAGAGTCTGGTGCGCATCGTGGAGACCGATCGCAAGGGTTACGCGCGCTCCGATGTCGTGGTCGCGCCGTCCGCGGATGTGGCGATGTCACCGCCTTTCTTCTTCGAGCCCGCCGGCCGCTGGCTGATGATCAAAGGCGGCTCGCACGACGGGACGAACGCAGCGTATCCGTTCGAGGTGAACGGCGAGTCGTTCATCCCCAGCGCGGCGGTGCGCACAAAGGACGGCCAGCCGCGCCGCTTCGCGCTGTTCATCTACAACGCGTCGCCGGACGAGATGACGTGGGACATCTCCCCCCCCGCCACCCTCGTGTCGAAGCTGATGAACGGCCAGACGGGCATCCTGAAGCTTGTGTTCGACATGCCGCGCCTCGACGGCGCATCGCAGATCGAC